>ERZ772821.3-NODE-3-length-301554-cov-30.915224_pt1 | contig 301554 bp, 299 predicted proteins | sample MGYA00580859_ERZ772821 | MGnify/ENA primary metagenome ERZ772821 (study PRJEB29015, sample SAMEA2737674) | human gut metagenome | biome: human gut; feature: human-associated habitat; material: faeces | place: China | collected 2012 ...
CATAATATTAGCTAAACTTATGAATATAGCAAACAATAAAATATATAATTTCTATTTGAATAAAGTTGAGAAAGAGTCATGTTAATGATAGCGAGAAATTACAATTTAGTAATTAGTTAAAAAATAGTAAGTTATAGGGAGGAATAATATGAAATTGTATTTGTCATCGTATAAAATTGGAAATAGAATAGATGAATTGAAAAAGTGGATAAATGAGCATGGAAATAGAATATGTCTAATACCTAATTCAAGGGATATATATCCAGATAGTCAAAGAAAATCAAATGGAATACAAGCAGATGAAAAAGAACTAACAGATTTGGGATTTGATGTTACAATAATTTCATTAAAAGATTACTTTAACGATAAAGAAAAATTGTTGAATAGATTAAAAGAATTTAATGCTTTCTATGTTATTGGAGGAAATACATTTGCTTTAAGACAAGCCATGTATTTAAGTGGTTTTGATGAATATTTAAAGACAATAGAAAATAATCCGAATTATTTGTATGCAGGATATAGTGCAGGTATATGTGTACTTGCAAAAGATATGCATGGATTAGAAATGTGCGATGACCCTAATATCAATCCATATGGTATTGATACTATGTGGAACGGGTTAGGATATTTTGATTACATATTTCTTCCACATTATAAATCAAATCATAAAGAAACCGAATTAATAAATGGTTGTGTTGAATATTGTGATAAGCATAATATTAAATATAAAACATTGCGTGATGGTGATGTAATTATACAACAAATAGAAAAACAAGTAGAAAGATAAATTACAAGTTATAATTAAAAAATTACCCATTTATTGAGCTACACCAAAAAAGTTGAGTTCATGAATGGGTATTTTTTTATAGAAAAATGTATAAATGTATTGAAAAAAAGCAAAGATAGTTATATGGTGTTATATATAACATTGAGCAAGAGGTGATAATTTGAACTTTATTATAAGTAATAATAGTGATGTACCTATTTATCAACAAATTAAAAATGAAATAATTAATTCAATAAGCAATAATGACTTAAAAGAAAATGATATGTTGCCATCTATTAGAAATTTAGCAAAAGATTTAAGAATTAGTATTTTAACAGTAAAAAAGCCTATGATGAACTAGAGCAAGAAGCATATATTAAAACAGTTCATGGAAAGGGAACATTTATGACACCAAGAAACAAAGCATTAATAAGGGAAAAACAAATTAGTATAATAGAAAAGCAGATTGAACAAATAGTTGACATAGCAAAAATATCTAACATTAGCAAAGAAGAAGTAATGGGCTTATTTAACTATATTTATGAGGAGGAATAGTTAAAATGGAAAACATTTTGGAAGTTAAAAAATTATCTAAAAAATATGATGGTTTTGAATTTAAAAATATAAATATAGAATTACCCAAAGGAACAGTTATAACAAATATTCCAGAAGAGTTTATTCAACAAATAGAGAATTGGATAAATAACTTGTTAAGACCTATGTTTGGATATAAATCGAGTTTAGAAATGGCAAAAAATGTATCATAAATAATGTTATAATTTTATTGAAAAAAGTGCAACACTTATTATTGCAATTTATAATAAAATAAAAAGTATTTTTAAATGATTGACGAATCGACATAAATATGTTAAGATTTTGGAAAAATATGTAAAAGGAGTTGAAAAGAATATGAACAAAGAAGAATTATTAAACCTTGTGGAAAGTTTAAATATGCCTAGAGATGAATATTATATTTTAGGTGGTGGTAGCTTAGTTATGTTTGGAATAAAAGATAAAACTGCAGATTTAGATTTATGTGTATCAGAAGAATTATTTGCCAGATTAAAAGAAGAATATAATTTAGATGAAAAAGATAAAAATGAATGCGGATTTTATCATATTTCAGATATTATTGAGATTATACCTAACCCTAAAGACGAATTTACTTGTGAAGAAATTGAGGGATATCAGGTTGAAGAATTAAAAAGAATACTTGAATTTAAGAAAAAAAGAAATGCACCAAAAGATCAACCTTATATTGAAAAAATTACTAAGTATTTAGAAGAACATAAAAATTAATATAATTGAGCGAATAATTAGTATTGCTAGTTACTCGCTTTTTATAGTTTAAAAGCACAAAATAATGATAGGAAAATCTGAAAATTATAAAATTATCTTGGCTTAGAAAAATATCGCAATCTAATATAAAAGAATAATATTTTTGAAATGCTGATTTTTAGGCATTTATTAAAAATGCTCGAAAAAGTCTAAAAAGACGACGCACGAGAATCGATTTTAAGGCATTTTTCGAAAAAAGCAATATAGTTACATGTCTTGAAAAACGGCTAAAATAAGAATTTGAGCGGATTTCGAGAGTTTGAAAAAAATTATAAGATACAATATAGAATTTTATGTAGCCCTTATTAAAAAATTGACATTTAATTATATGTATGATATTATTTTAAATAAAGAGGTATATACAATGAAGAAGAAATATATTAAGATATTAATAATTGCTTTATTTACAATATCAATTATTATATTATTTGTTTTATTAACACATTTAAACAATAAAAAAATAATCGTTGAAGATTCATATATAAATTGGGCTGGGGGATTCTCATATGAGGGAACTGTCATTTGCGACGATGGGAGTATATATAAATTCTCGATGAATGACAAAAAAGATAAATATGAAAAATCTTATGAAGACTTAAAAAAATTAAATATAGCTATTTTAAATAATAAAACAAAATATGTTGGAAAAATTAGTGAAGAAGACTTAAAAGAAATAAAAGAATTCTCAAAGGATATTAAATCCGAAAATTTTCAATATAATTATTCGGGCGGAGCAGATATAGGACAACATAGTATTCATATATGGAATTACGATTTAAATGAAAAAATTACATTAAGTGCATTCGGAGATTGGATTGGTAGTAATTCAAGTAAAAATATAAACGAACTAATAAATATTATTAAAAAATATACATAATAGTAACCCCCTTGAAGAGATTTTCTTCATATAAAATTTATATTCGTTAATAATATTCGACAATGATCTTTAATTTTCTTAATTAAAATTGAAACAATAATATAGTTATTTAAATAATATCTAACAGTTAAAGCGTTATAAAAATAAAGTAATATAAGTTGTTGAATAAGATTAAATAATAAATAATATGCAAAGTAAAATAACTAAATAATAAGTAAGTATTAGTAAGGCTAAAGACTTGAAAGTGATGAAATTACTGGGTAGGACTATAATCATAGTCTATATATTTTACTCCTATTCCTTTTTGCACAAAACTTTGATTTTGTGCAATGTTCTGTATTCCTTTTTTTACACTTTTCCATATCTACTTCCACCTCTCTTCTATTGCTTATTGATATGTTAATTTGTGCATTTGAAGATTTATTAGTAGATAATTTTAACATCGTATTTTTTCTTACTTTCGATATACTTGTTTCTTCTTTTCTGTTATTAAGTTGGGAGGTATAATTATTATCATAATATATAATTTTACCTAATTCTATATGAACATATTCAGCTATTTTATAATCCAGATATTTGAGAATGTTTTTTCATATTTTTTGCATTTTTAATTATTTGATTTATAGTTTTCTTCATATAATATCCCACCTTTTTTATATGTAATTATACATTTTTTGAATATTTAAAAATTTAGAGTATTTATTTTTATCCAAATATCTCTCCCAAATTATGTCTGCTTATGTCTTTATTTTGTATGAAATTTTTTTCTGCATTAATTATTTTTAATAATTTATCATCAAATTCATCTGTTATTTGTTCTATAGAGCCGATTACTTTTAATGCATCATCAAAATTACCTTCCATTCGTAGTATATCCACAATTTGTAGCAGATTACTATTATAATAAGGTAATACTTTTTCAGCGAATATTTGACATGCTTTAATTCTGAAATCAGAAGCATTTTTTTCGTTGCAAACCCATGATGCCATTATATATGACTTATATGCATTCGAATAATCCATATTATTTTCATATTGTTTTGCAACTAATAAAATCTTTCTTAAAGCTCCTGAATATTTTTTTATAATTTCTTGAAATTCACTTAGTTCATTCCATAATTTAAAATTATTAGTAAATCTTGATTCTATTGTAGTATTAATTTGATAACTTGAATAATGACAATTGGGACATTCCATAATATTTGCACCTATTCCCATCATACTACCAACTGGTTTCATATCAAAATCTGAATATCCTTTTACAAAATTTGACATATAATCTAAATATTCATTTTCCGTACCACATACAGCACATTTATATATTTTCTTTTGAACTTTCATATTCTTTTCCTATTCTAAAATAAATTTAATATCGTTCAATCGTTCAACTATAGTATAACACTTTTATTATAAACTATACAAGATATATTTTAAAATTTTGCTTTTAATTGGTCGTATTGCTTTGATTTTGTGCAATGTTCTATATTCCTTTTTTTGCACTCTTTCTCCAAGTTAAAATTTGAAAGTCTATGTATTAGAACTTTTTTTCTGTCAGGACTTTCTAATATTCCTCCTACTCTAAAATTAAATTTCTTTTCTTTTTGTTCGTAAGAAATCATTTTATTTTTCCCTTTTCCTTATATAAAATTATCTTTCTTCTAATATCATTTGTCTATGTGGTACATTTTCTAAAAGACTTTCACTTATTTTATCTAAATTAGCATATAAACTTCTACATAAGTTAGTTCTAAACAAGGCAAATTTTAATAAATCTTTTTGGCTACAATCTTTATTATACTCCCTATATCCAAATGTGCTTCCTATTAGTTGCATTAAGTAAATATGTGGGGCAAATTTCAAATCATATTCATTTAATTCTACATATTTAGAGACTTCTTTAAAATATTGAATAAGATTATCTGTATCTATTTTTCCATCTTCTGCATTTTTATCTACATAACTATACGATCTGACTATTTCCCATACTATTGGCATCTTCTTTGCTGTTTCAAAATCTATTACTGTAGCTAATTTACCTTCATTATAAATTAACTGCTGAATGCTATAATCTCCATGTGTATTCATTATACTTAATCTTCTAATTATTCCAAAATCAAATTGGTCAATTAGAGCATTCGCTATTAATATTTTATCATTAAAATCTGCAATAAATTGTTCTTTATATTTATTATCTCCTTTAATGTTCTTTTTTTCTTCTTCTAATTTTTGAACTCCTATTTGTACACTCTTTTTAGAAAACCATTTATCTATAATGCCTTCTTCTTCTAATCCTTCATATCCTATTAATTCTCTTATTAATTTTCCTAAAATAGTTGCTGATTCCATCATTTGCTCATAATTTCCTGTATTGTTTTCAACAGTATATCCCTCTATGAATTGTTGTAAAATCACTACTTTTCCATTAAAAATAAAATAATATCTTCCATCATTTAACTGAATATACTGTGGTACTTGAAGTTTTCCGTTTTGTAAATATTTAATTAATCGAATTTCTTTTTCTACTAAAGATACAGGTTTATTTGAATTAAACTCTTTTAATATATACCTTTTACCATTTACATTAATTTCAAATAAATTTGAAGAACCTCTGTTCAACTTAGTTATTTCTATATTTCCTTCTATATTATATTGAGTTCTTAATAAAGTAATTATATCATTTTTTGTTAACACTGATTTCCCTACAGACATTTACAATATACTCCTTATTATAATTCTAAACATTTTTTATAATCTTCTTTATCAAAATCTATCGTTGGAATAATTTCTTCGTTATCAATCATTTTTTCAAATTCATCTATAGTAATCCATTTAGAATCAACTACTTCTCCATCTGTATAACTTAAATCCTTTATTTCTAAATCTTTTCTAAATAACCATATATCTTTAAAATCTTTTGCATTATCATCCCTTAAAGTTTTGTAAAAAACAGCATCTGACTCATTAAATATAACTCCTAGTTCTTCTCTTATTTCTCTTAACATTGATTGTAAGCTGTTTTCACCTTTTATGCAAGAACCAGCCGTACTTTCCCACAAATTCTATTGATTCATTCTCATTCATGCTACTTACCTACATTTTGAATCGTTCAATCGTTCAAAATATCGTTCAATCGTTCGACTATAGTATAACACTTTTATTATAAATTATACAAGATATATTTTAAAATTTTACACTTTAGTATCCTTATAACCAACTCTTAATTACTTCTTCAGAAACATTCATATTTCCTAATCCAATTCCAAGTTTTATATTTGTTTTTTTTTCTCCATGACAATCTGTTCCTGCTGACATATACAAATTATGTTCTTTACAGAATTTTTCTAAAGTAGTTATTTGTTCTTGACTAAATCCAGAATAATATACCTCTACACCATCTAGAATTCCTTCTTGTACTAATTTTTTCAAATATTTAATATGGTTATTCAATGAATATAGATATAAGTGTGCTATAAAAACTTTACCTCCGTGCTTTTCTTATTTGTTTTGAAACTTCTAGTGCATTTGGATATTGTTTAGAAAAATCTCTATACAATACAAAATTTGGATTACATGTACAACTTCTAAAAAAGCCTTCTCGTATATTCCATTCATCATCGGTAAAAATTTTTTTATTTTCAATGTATTTAGTAATATCATTATAAATAATTTTGGTTGGATATTTTAAAGACTCATCATATTCTAAATCTTTTGTTGTTTTTATATTATTTTTTTTGCATAATTGTAACAGTTCATCAAATTCTTTTTTGTATCCTTCTATTTCATCCATAGTATTATAAGTTTTATTTATCCACTCTTGTAATAATTCAGGATTAAAATCATAACCTAGTAGTTCAATCTTTATATTGTCAAAAAATGCATTGAATTCTCCTCCAACAATAATCCTTCCAGAAAAATAGCTTTTAGTGTCAATCTCTTTTAATTTTATGTGTGGCATAGCAGTATCATGATCAGTAATTGCTAAAGTTGATATTCCTGCTTTTTCTGCATTTGATAGCATTTCTTCAATGGTCCATGTACCATCTGAAAATATTGTATGTGTATGTAAGTCAATCATATTATGACACTCCTTTTTTGATAAATTTTATTATATCCCCTAGAATAATCTAAGGGATATAATAACTTTCCTCTTCTATAATACTTGTATATCTATTATTTCATTTATTGAAATTGATAATCCATCTATCATAATTAATTTATTTTTATACTCATCAATTTTTTTAATACTATTTTTTATAGTTTCATATTTTCCTCCTTCTTTTCGTTCATCAGGAACAAAATATGTTATTTCTATTTGGGGTTGTTCTTTTATCTTAGATTGTATTAATTGTATTTTAAAATTTAATTCTAATTTTTGTTCTTCATCTATTTCAATTTTTCTATTGGTCAATCTAGCTGTTTCCTTTACTTGTCCGTCATAACCTGTTAAAGCAGCGAATGGTGCAAATTGTGCCGACCTTTGTTCTAAACTCATTTTGGGTCTTTTAGAAACTGGTCGTGACAAATTTATAATATCATTATAATTATTTATCATCCCTTATGCCCCCCTACTTGAGAATTTCTATCTATTGTGGTTGCTCCTTCTTCAAAATTCATACCCTTAAGAATTGCATTTTTACCATATTTTCTTTTAATACTTAGAATAGATTTTTGCAATTCATATTCTTTCTTTTCTTTATCTTGTTTTCTTTTAACTTCAGAATAATCTGTAAATAAATCTATTTGCTCAAAAGTATTCTTTTTCTCAGCTTCTTTTTCATTTATCAAATTATTAGCTGAAATGTTTATTCTTCTTGTGTATAACCTTTTGTCTATTATTCTTTCATATAATTCAATTATGGCTTCTCCAATGATTTTGCTTGAGGATGTATAGTGGTCTAAATTTTGAGTTCCATGCGCATGTTTAGGTACATTTCTTCCATATTTATCAATAGTAATTTCGCCTTTATAGCCAATTGATGAGTTTTTAAGATTATCAACGTCATACCCGATAGTCATAACTAATTGATTTGTTACTAGATTCTTGTCTACCAAATCTAAAGCAAGTAATTCTGTCATTTCTTTAACAATTAATTTAGTTCTTTTGTAATCATAAGGGCAATGCAATACTTGTCCAGTATTTATGCTACTGGTTGCTGGCTTATATGATTTAACGCTTTTAATAGTTGCTGGTTCATATCCCCATGCATGATCTATTAATAACTCTGCATTTACTCCAAATAGTTTAAAAAGCTTGTCTTCGTTGTTTATAGAGCATCTAGCAACATCTCCCATAGTATGCATATGATTATCTTCTAATTTTTTGGCTATTCCCTTGCCTACTCTCCAAAAATCTGTTAAAGGCATATGACTCCATAGTTTTTGTTTGTACAATTGCTCATCTAAACATGCTATTCTAACTCCAAATTTATTTGCTTTTGCATGTTTAGCCACAATATCCATAGCAATTTTGGCTAAATATAAATTAGTTCCAACACCACAAGTGGCAGTAATTCCTGTCTGACTATATATATCATGTATTACCATTGTTGCTAAATCACTTGGTTTTTTATTATATTTTTTCAAATAATTAGTTACATTTATAAATACCTCATCAATCGAATAAATAAACATGTCATCTGCAGAAAAATATTTTAAATATATTTTATAAATATCTGTACTATATTTCATATACTTATTCATCTGAGGTGGTGCTATAATATAATCAATCTCGTAATCTTTATGTTTTTTTAATTCATCATCATCATATGATTTTCCGTTAAATTTGCGCCCTTGTATTTGATATCTTCTTTCTGCATTAACTTCCTTAACTTTCTGAATTACCTCAAATAACCTTGCTCTGCCTGGTATGCCATAAGACTTTAAAGACGGGCTAACTGCAAGACATATTGTTTTCTCTGTTCTGCTATTATCAGCTACAATTAAGTTGGTTTTTAGTGGATCTAATCCTCGTTCCATACATTCAACTGAAGCATAAAAGCTTTTCAAATCAATTGCTATATAGTATTCGCACATTGTTCTATCTCCTATTCCCCAATTCAATAATATTCTTTCATTTTTATCCAATATTCAATTATTTTTTAAAAAAATAACTTGTCCTTTTTAAAAATTCTTCATTGTTTTTAGTTGCTATCATTTGATCTATTAATTGTTCAGTAACATCTGCCATAGGCATAGTTGACAGCGCTTTTCTTAATGTAAATACTGTTTCTAATTCTTCTTTAGACAATAACAATTCTTCTCTTCTTGTTCCAGATTTATTAATATTAATAGCAGGGAATATTCTTTTTTCTGATAAAGCTCTATCTAAATGAACCTCCATATTTCCAGTACCCTTAAATTCTTCAAATATAACGTCATCCATTCTACTTCCTGTTTCTATTAATGAGGTTGCAAGAATTGTTAAACTTCCTCCATTTTCAATATTTCTAGCTGCTCCAAAGAATTTTTTTGGTTTGTGTAATGCACTTGGATCAAATCCACCCGATAAAGTTTTACCAGAAGATGGAACAACTAAATTATATGCTCTCGCCAATCTAGTAATACTATCCAACAATATTACAACATCCTTTTTTTGTTCTGTAAGTCTTTTAGCTCTTTCCAATACCATTTCTGCGACCTTTACATGGTGTTCAGGAAGTTCGTCAAATGTGGAATATATTACGTCTCCTTTTATTGATCTCTTCATATCTGTAACTTCTTCAGGTCGTTCATCTATTAATAATACTATTAGTTCTATTTCTGGATTATTTACAGAAATACTGTTTGCTATTTTCTTTAATAATGTTGTTTTACCAACTTTTGGTGGTGCCACAATCATTCCTCTTTGTCCTTTTCCAATTGGACACATCAAATCTATTATCCTCATAGAATATTCATCAGGTGTCGTTTCAAGCCTTATTCTTTCATTAGGATATATAGGAATCAAATCATCAAATTTTACTCTTCTATATGCCTTTTCTGGTGCTTCTCCATTGACCTCTCCTACATATATAAGGGCTGGAAATTTTTCACCTTCTTTAGGCAATCGAGCAATACCCTTAATTTTATCCCCTTTATCTAATTTGAATCTTCTTATTTGAATTGGAGAAATATAAACATCTTTTGGAGTAGATAAATAGTTTTCTCCTCTTAAAAATCCGTAACCATCTGGCAATACTTCTAAAATTCCCTCAACAATTTCATCTTCTTCATTTGTAACTTTATATCCTGTGTTATTATCTACATTTTCTTCCTTTTTAGGTATTTCGGTAGACACTTCTTCTTCTGACTGAGATGTAGTTTCTCCTTGAATATTTGTTAAATATTCTATTAACTCTTCTTTTTTTAGTTTGGACACATTTTTTATGCCCTTTTCTTTTGCAAGTTGACGCAATTCAACCAACGTATAACTTTCTAGATTTTCCATAAAAAACTCCCCCTATATAATTTTTTAGTAATTCCTTCGAAGTGTGGGCGATTAAAGTCGACCCTACATTTTTCATAGATTACTTTACACTATCTATAATTTTCTTAAAAATATTTGGATTTTTATTTTATAAAGATTAAAAATAATAGAACCTAATTTTATTTTTTTAGGCAGAGATTAAACTCTGCCATTGCAAAACATTTATTTTATTTTCCGATATCTATGTATACTCTCTCATTAGGTAAATACATATCAAGTTTATCTCTAGCTATTTCTTCAATAAATTCTTTAGAAGTTACACTATTTTTTTTAGCAATTAAATTAGAATTTTTTAATTTAGCCTCTTCTATTTGCAAAGAGTATCTTTTAGCATCTGCATTATAGGTATTTAATATTTGCTGTTGATTTATAAAGGTATATATAATATATCCACACAATAATACTAAAAACAGCATTTTATATATTTTTTTCTTTTTCATATGTACTTTTTCTCTCCGAATTCGATATTTTATATTTCTATAATTAGATTTTCTACATAAACTTATAAAATCCTTCTTTAAACATAATTATTTTAACATATTTCTTATTTAGTTTCAACTTTTTTTATACTTTTTTGTTGAAATTTTTTTATTGGTTTCTTTATATTTATTACTAAGAAATATATTGGATTAAGCAGTATTATTTTAAATATTTTACTTAAAAACTTAAATATGCAAGTAATTATCTTCTTTATAAAAGTTACAATTTTAACATTAAACTTTATAAAAGGCTTGCTTATTGTTAATAAATATATAATAATGCCTGAACAAAGTCCCATAAAAATGTACCCTCTTATTTCTCCATTATTAAATTTAAATATTACAAATAATAGGATTGCTCCAGTTATAATCCAAAAAACAAAATCTTCTATGTAAGTTATGAAATCAGATGTTTTAAAGCTCTTACGTGCAATTCTAAAAACATCAAATATTAAACCAATAATTATTCCAGTAATAGTAAATATTAAAAGGCTATATATTTGATTATATATACTTTGTGCCATAATATCAGTTCCTACTCCTATTTAAATATTTTATTCAGTAAGCCCGAGTTTTTCTTGTCTGAGCTTTTTTCAGTATAACCTAAGTTATATATTTCACCATTAATAACTACCTCTGTTGTATCTAAGCTTAATTTATTTATTCTTAAATTTTCTCCCTTTACAGTTAAAAGCCCTAATTCCGTTTCTAAAATAACAATTTGGTCATCGAAGCTCAATACATCTAATACTCCTGAAATACTTAATTTTTCCCTATTTTCTAAAACAATATTCTGTACCACATTGTTCATGGTATTCATACTATTTTTTCTTTCATCCATTGTCATAATACTACCTCCAATTTTGTCTTTTTAGTAATTTCTTCGAAGTGCAGTCAATTAAAATTGCCACTACATTTTTCATAGATTACTTTACACTCCCTTTGTCTTATAAATAATATATATTCAGTACTTGTCTATTTTAGAACGATTATTATTGAGTTTTGTTTTAAAATAAAGACTAAAAGAGAGACTTTATTTAGTCTCCCTTTTATATAATAAATTCTTTATGCAATTCTTTTATTAATATATCACTTTCTTTTTCCTTAGTTATTATAGATAACTTTGTTTCGTCTATTTGCACTGACAATATATTAATATTATGCTTTTTAAATATTTTCAATGTTTTTTCTAAAATTTCTTTATTGTTTTTAATTCCATATCCTATAAAAGAAATCCTTGAAACCTCCGTCATTGTCCATGTTAATGTATTCAATTCTGTTTTAAGCAAAAATTTTAATTTATTTAAGTTATTTAAATGTATTGTAAAATTAATGTCTAATTTATCTGTACTATTATTAATTATTGTGTTTAAAGTAATTCCATTTTCTATTAGAATTAAACTTATATCCTTTAAGTTTTGTAAAGGACCTACTAAGTTAACTAAAATCAAATTGTCATTTTTTACTATACTTTTAACATTACTCTCTTCTATTTTTTCATTTATGATTGTTCCTATATTTTCATTAAATGTTGACTTTGTTTCTATCAGCACATTATATTTTTCTGCAATTTCAACACATCTATTGTGAAGTACCTTAGCACCTTCGTCTGACAAATTAACCATTTCAATATAAGAAATTTCTGGTATTTTTTTTGCATCAGATATTTTATTAGGATCTGCAGAATAAACACCGTCTACATCTGAAAAAATGTAACAATGATTAGCGTTTATGGCAGCTGCTATTGCTACTGCTGTTGTGTCTGAACCACCTCTTCCCAATGTTGATATGTCATTTCTTTCATTTATCCCTTGAAATCCAGCTATTATTACTATTCGATTATTTTCTAACTCCTCTTCTATTCTGGTAGTATTTATATTTGATATTCTAGCTTCTTGAATTTTATTATCTGTGTGTATGCCGGCCTGCCATCCTGTCAAAGAAATTGCATCATAACCTAATTCATTTAATAATATAGCTAACTTAGACATTGACATTTGTTCACCTGAACTTAAAAGGACATCCATTTCTCTTTCGTTAGGTATACTTGAAAGCTCATTTGCTTCTTTTATTAATTTATCTGTTGTTTTCCCTTGTGCTGAAACCACTACTACTATTCTATTTTTTCTTTTATAAAATTCAATAATTTTATTTGCTACAGTATTTAATTTATCATTGTCTGCTAATGAACTTCCTCCAAATTTTAATACTATTGTGTCCATATTCACCTGCACCTTTTAATAATATATATAAGCCTAAGCCGAATAGGCTCTATATTATATAATATTATTAAATAGGAATTTGGTTACTGCATTGTTATTTATTATTTCTTAAATATGCATTTATAAAGCCATTTAAGTCACCATCCATTACAGCTTGAACATTACCAACTTCGTAATTCGTTCTATGATCTTTTACTAAAGTGTATGGGCAAAACACATAAGAACGTATTTGACTTCCCCAAGCTATCTCCATCTGGTTACCCTTTAAATCTTCTATTTTTTCTTTATTTTCCTTTTCTTTCAAGTTTAATAATTTAGATTTTAGCATTTTCATTGCAGTTTCTTTATTTTGAATTTGGGATCTTTCAGTTTGGCATGCTACAACTATGTTTGTTGGAATATGAGTTATTCTTACAGCAGATGATGTTTTATTTATATGTTGCCCACCTGCTCCAGAGGCTCTATATGTGTCTATTCTTAAATCATCTGAATTAATTTCTATTTCTATGTCATCAGTAATTTCAGGTAGCACTTCCACAGAAGCAAAAGATGTGTGTCTTCTCCCTCCAGAATCAAATGGTGATATTCTAACTAATCTATGAACTCCCATTTCTCCTTTTAAATAGCCATAAGCATATTCACCTGAGACTAAAAATGTTACACTTTTTATGCCAGCTTCATCTCCTTCCAGAAAGTCCAACTCTTTAACTTCGTATCCATTATCTTGAGCCCATCTAGTATACATTCTGTATAACATTTGTGTCCAGTCTTGTGACTCTGTACCACCTGCGCCAGGATGAAGTGTAATAATAGCATTATTGGTGTCATACTTTCCAGAAAGTAATGTATTTATCTCCAAACTTGTAATTTCACCTTCAATTTTTGCTGTATTTTTTATTAATTCTCTAGCAAGTTCATCATCTGATTCTAGTTTTAATAAGTCACTTAAGTCTTTCAAATTGTCAAATTCTGATTTTAAATTATTATACTTTTCTATCTTTGACTTTATGTTAGACATTTCTCTTAAAACACTTGAATTGTTTTTATTATCTGTCCAGAAAGACTCTTCTAGAGTCTTTTTTTCCAAAAAAATTAATCGTTGTTTTAACGTATCAATGTCAAAGTGAATCACCTAATTGTTCTAATCTTTTGTCTAATGTATCTATTAATTTATAATTTTCATCTAAATCTATCATCAAATCACATCCTTTTTTAAATCACTTTCCGTTATAATAGTCATAATCTCCTCTTGAAAGAGCCGAATAAGGTATAAACGAACCTCTCTTATTTTCCTCTTCTTCTCTTTGAAATTCTCGTATTATTCTTTGATCTCCATCAACCAAATACTCTTTGCCATTTATATTAACAATTAAACATCTTATATATCTTGTTGATTCTCTGTGACTATCTTCTCCATCTATTCTTTTCCATATCTTACGTCTTGTTTCGCTACCCAGTTTAATATCTATAATCTCTTTCATATACTCAAATATGCCTTGTGAATCAAGATTATATTCTTCTAGTATATGCATTACTTCTTTTAAAAATAGCACATGTTCATCTTCTTTGTCTGTATTATTCATATTAGCCATGTTCATCCTTTTAGTTTCAACATCTTCTATTGCATATTCACTTCTTCCATCGTTAAATTGGGTGAGAACATTTGCAAACTTTTCATTAGTATCTTCTAGAATTGTTATTCCCTTTGCAGTTAATCCAGTTTTTATTCTAGTTAGGTCTTTTATATAAAAGAAATCATCCGTATCCAATGTTACACTATACTCATCAGAAGCTAATCCTACTAAATAATGTGTAAGATCTTTGTTCCAAAGAATACATACATTAAAATTTTCTTTTTCTTCAAACAATTGCATTATAGCTACTGCAAGATATCTTGAAAGTTCGAAACATATCCTTCTGTTATGTGTTTTTCTATTTCTTTCCCAATCTTGATTAACATCTCTTCCATACCAATCTGGAAGGCAAAAGACATCATCATCAACTTTTTTTATATATGATATTAAGTTATCATCATATACATAATCTTTGCATATCTTTTCAAATATCATTAAAACTCTCATTTCATCGCTTAAATTTTTCTGTTTAAGAAGGATTTCTACATATTCTTGTAAGCCATCTTCTAACTTCCAGTTTCCTTTGTCATATTCTATTCCTAATGCATTATTAAAATTAATTTTTTCTCCTGGTGGCAATATAATTGTATGTTTTTTATGAAAATGCTTACTTGCTAATGCGTTTAATTTAATCAATTTATCTATATCTATTTTCATCTTATTCCCCTTCATATTTTAATACATTATCCACCATAGTAAGGATACTCATTTTCTTCTGGATTAAAAGTAAATAATTCTTTATCCAAATTATCTTTGTTGATAATACTCAATGTTTTACAAATGCTGTCCGCTATATAAGTTTGATTATTATAGTCAAATGTTAAACATCTAGTGTATCTCTTTTCTCCATCTTCATTGATTTTTTTCCAAACCTTTTCTGTTTCAATCTTTTTTGCTTCTATTATCAATTTCATGTATTCATAAAATCCCTGCGTATCAACATTATATTTATTTAAAATTAATATAATTTCATTTAAGTAAGTAATAAAATCTTTTTTATCTGATTCACTTGATAATGCTTCAATCTCTGCCAATTCACTTTTTCTGCCAACATTAAATTTGTTAATAGCATCTTTAAATTTTCCAGAATTGTCTCTCAATATTCTTATTCCTTTTATTGTTAATCCTAATTTTAGTCTAGTAAGATCTTTTATACTATTAAAGTCGTCTAAATCTAGAATCACACTGTACTCTGGCCCGGTTAATCCTACAACGTAATGCAAGTTTTCTTTATCTCCTAACATAAAAACATCTAAATTATTATTATCATCTAAAAGTTCTTTTATTGCTTTTGCATAAACTCTTGCAAATTCATAGCATACTCTTCTATTATGATTTTGTCTATTGTCTTCCCATTCATTACCCACTATTCTTCCATACCAATCTACAGCTATATATTTTATATTATTAGGATCTGACAAATCCTTTCTGAAAAAAAATAACACATTATCATCATAAACATAATTTAAGCAAATGTATTCATATAATTTTAAGATTTTTTCTTCTAGTGTGCTAGACTTTTTATTTAGCAGTTCATTCACTTTTTTTTCTATTGGTTGCTCAACTGTCCATTTAACGCTGTCATACTCAACCCAGTCTTCATCTAAATCTTCCTTAGATTCAATAATAATTTTATAGTTGTCATCTAAGCTTTCTTTTACTTCTTCATAAAATCTTCTTATATTTTCATTATTCATATTTGTTCTTCCTTTCATATTTATTTTTAAATATATCATCATAACCGATTCGTAGCATACCTAATAATAATATTATTATCATCCTCTTTTATTTTTCCCTTGTTAAGTAGTTCATAGAATGTTTTTTGAGATATTAATTTTTTATATGTATTTTCTAATTGTTCCTTCTTTACTCCAACTGCACTTAAAATCTCATAAGCTCTTTGTGGGCTTACCCTAAAAAAAAGAGCTTCATCCTTTAAATATTCTTTTATCTTTAAATTAATACTACAATCAACTTTTTTACTTTTTAAAACGTTTATTGTAGCCTCATTCATTATGGTGATAACGCTAAATTCATTCATTCGCTTGTTCTCCTTTGAATTCTACTTTTGACACTATTTTACAATATTTTCTTCCTTATATCAATACTTCCTTATAAAAAAGAGTATTTGCTTTTTTATATTTTTACTGTATAATATCATTAGTTTATATACTGGAGTGTGAAATAATATGATAGATAGAGAACAAAATCCAGAATTTATTAATTCGTTTTTGGATTATTCAATAACAATATTAAATAAATCTCCTAACTCTATAAAGGAATACAATTATGACTTAGCTATGTTTTTTAAATATATGAAAATACACTTTCATCTAACTAATGAAAGTGATTTTACCCAAATTGATATTAAGGATTTCCCATTAGAAAAAGTAAAGGACATTAAACTAGATGATATTCATTCTTTTATTGCATACCTAGCTACAAATTTAAAATCTAAAGCAGCTACACGTGCAAGAAAAATATCTACCATACGAATATTTTTTAATTATTTGACCAACAAAGCTCATATACTAGAAATAAATCCTGCTCAGACACTGGAAACCCCAAAGCAAGATAAGCGCATACCTAAGTATCTTTCTCTTGACGACAGTAAAAAGCTTTTAAATATAACTGCTTCAGAAGAAAATCGCAATAAAGAAAGAGATTATGCTATTATAACTTTATTTTTAAATTGTGGCATGCGTTTGTCAGAGTTAGTTGGAATAAATATTAAAGATATAGATTTTAATGAATGTAAACTTAATGTTATTGGAAAAGGAAACAAAGAACGAACTATATATTTGAATAAAGCCTGTATAAACGCAATAGATGACTATTTAAATATAAGACCTAAGGAAAAAATACAATATAATTCTAAAGATGCTTTATTTTTAAGTGAGCGTAGAGAAAGGATTAGCAACAGAACTGTTCAATATATAGTAAAACAGGAACTGCTAAAAGCTGGGTTAGATATAAATAAATATTCTGTTCATAAATTAAGACATACAGCTGCTACTTTGATGTATAAATATGGAAATGTAGATATAAGAGCTTTGCAAGAATTGCTAGGACATGCTAGCATATCTACAACAGAAATATATACCCATGTAGATAACGAGCAAGTTCGAAATGCTGTGGAAAGCAATCCTTTAAGTAATTTTAATTAATATATCAAGGTGTTTGCATAATAGCAGACACCTTGATATTTGTTTAAATTAGTATAGGTTGAACCTGCTCTTTCTCAAGAGCTTTTTCTAATGTAGGAATTATATATTTAGGATCAAAAACTAACGAACGTGGTTTGGTTATTGGATTATCTTGTCTAAATGGGACAAAAAAATAATTATTTCTATTAAGTAATTTTCCTATATTTTCTGCACTTCCAGCTAATCCATCATTTGTAGAAATAGCTATTACTACAGGATTATTATTTCTTAAATGAGATTTTGTTGCCATTGTTCCTACATCATCTGTTATTCCGTTGGCCAACTTTCCAATTGTATTCCCAGTTGCTGGTGCAATTATTAGTATATCAGTTAATCCTTTTGGTCCAATTGGTTCTGCTCCTTGTATTGTGTGTATTATTTCTTTGTTTGTTATTTCTTCAATCTCTTTTATAAACTCTTGTGCGGTTCCAAATTTTGTGTCCATATTATATGCATTTCTAGACATTATTGGAATTACTATTCCCCCTTCTTCAACAATTTTCTTAATTTGAGGGATAGTATGTTTAAATGTACAAAAAGAACCTGTTAGTACAAATCCAATTTTTTTATCTTTAATTTTCAAAAAATCACCCCACTCTCTAATTTCAAATTACTATATAATATGAAATTATGTAAATAGAGTGAGGTGTTAATTAATTATTTTATATAATAAAATCAATTATATTATTTTGTAACAAGTTCCTTTGTATCTCTCGCAATCATTAATTCTTCGTTTGTAGGTATAACAAATACTTTCACTTTAGAATCCGGTGTAGAGATTTCTACTTCTTTTCCTCTACAGTTGTTAGCTTCTGTATTTATTTTGACTCCTAAGAATTCCAGATAAGCACAAACCTTTTCTCTTACATCTATTCCGTTTTCTCCAACTCCTCCTGCAAATGTTATTACATCAACGCCATTCATTTGAGCAGCAAATCTTCCTATATATCCTACAACTTGGTAGATAAAATTATCTATTGCAAGCTCTGCTCTTTTATTTCCATTTAGTATTTCTTTTTCTATATCTCTATCGTCGGCACTTATTCCAGACAATCCTAATTTTCCAGATTTTTTATTTAATATATTATCCATTTCTTTAGCTGATAATCCTTCTTTTTCCATTAGAAATGTTACTATTGATGGATCTATGTCTCCAGAACGTGACCCCATTGGTACACCTGCTAAAGGTGTTAATCCCATTGAAGTATCTACAGATTTTCCATTTTTTACTGCACAAAGGCTTGCTCCTTGTCCAAGGTGACAAGTAATTATTTTTAAATCTTCTATTGGTTTGTTTACTATTTCTGCGACTCTATTAGATACAAATCTATGAGAAGTTCCATGGAATCCATATTTACGAATTTTATATTTCTCATAATATTCATATGGTATTGCATACATATATGCTTTAGGATCTAATGTTTGATGAAATGCTGTATCAAATACACCTACCATTGGAACATTTGGTAATGCTTTTTTGCAAGCTTCTATTCCTGTTATTCCAGCAGGATTATGTAGTGGAGCTAAAGGAATGCACTCTTTGATAGCATTAATAACCTCATCTGTTATAACAACAGAACCACTAAATTTCTCTCCTCCATGAACAACTCTATGTCCAACTGCATTTATTTCTTTTAGATCAGAAATAACTCCATATTCTTTATCTAATAATTGTTCCAAAAGTAAATTCATTGCTTCTTCATGGTTTGCTATTTCTTTTTCTATTCTGTGTTTTTCTCCATTTACTGTATGTGTTAAAAAAGATCCTCCTAATCCTATTCTCTCTAAATATCCCTTTGCCATAACTTCTTCTGTTTCCATATCAATTAATTGATATTTTAATGATGAACTCCCACAATTTACTACTAAGATTTTCATTTTACATCCTTCTTTCTTATATATTTTTTTCTTGTGCTTGAACACAAGTAAATGCCACAACTCCAACTATATCCTCACTACTGCAACCTCTTGATAAATCATTTACTGGTTTTGCAATTCCTTGACACATTGGCCCATATGCTTCCGCTTTTGCTAATCTTTGTACTAACTTATATCCAATATTGCCAGCATTTAAATCTGGAAATACTAGTGTATTTGCAACTCCTGCCACATTGCTTTCTTTTGCTTTGCTTTTAGCAACTTCTGGAATTATTGCTGCATCTAATTGCAATTCTCCGTCACACATTAAATTCGGCATTTGTTCTTTTAACAATTTAGTTGCATCAATAACTTTTTGTGTATCTTCTGAATTTGCGCTTCCGTGTGTTGAATAAGAAAGCATCGCAACTTTTGCAGGTTTTCCTATTAGTTGTTCAAAACTCTTACTTGATGATTTCGCTATTTCGGCAAGTTCTTCTGCATTTGGTTTTTCAACTAATCCACAATCACTAAATACAAATATTCCATTTTCTCCATATGAACAATTTGGAACAATCATTACAAAAAATGAAGAAACTAATTTTGTATTTGGTGCTGTTTTTAATATTTGTAATGCAGGTCTTAATGTATCTGCTGTTGAATGATATGCTCCTGAAACCAAACCATCCGCATCTCCCTGTTTTACAATCATCATTCCTAAGTATGTTTCGTTTAATAACAATTCTTTCGCTTTCTCTATTGTCATACCCTTTGCTTTTCTTAATTCAAATAAAGCATTGGCATATTCATTATGTTTTTCAAAATTATGTGGATTTATTATTTTTGTTCCTCTAATATCTAAACCATTTTGATTGGCCACTTTTTCAATTTCTGTTTCATCACCTATTAAAATTATATTAGCAAATTTCTCTTTTACAATAGTATCTACTGCTTTTAAAACCCTAATATCATTGCTTTCTGGTAATACTATAGTTTTAATTTGCTCTTTCGCTCTTTGTTTAATGTCATTTATAAAGCTCATTTAACTCTTCCCTTCTGTATATAAACTAAACAATATTATATAAAGAAATTTCCAAAAGCACAAGTACTTTTGGAAATTTCTTTTCTACCGCATTAATACGGCTACGATTCATTAATGCTTGATACAACCTTAAAGTGCAAGTATACCTTGTAGTTTCCCTGTTCAATTTTAAGGTAATATTCGTGCATTGCCCAGGCTTCTAAGCCAAGAAGTGCACGTTCGTCCTCATTTTCTGTTGGGAAAGTTTTCATCTCTCGCCAACTAGCAAATTGAGTAAGAACACTTACCTTTACCTCCTCTTTCGAGAACATTTTCAAGGTAAGTGTGCAAGGCATATTAAGCTCTGGGCATTCGCTTTGGCTCTGGCTAAAGGTTTGAGCAATTGGAAGTGAAACGACACTTCCATGTTGATCTTCTACTTCTGCCTTTTTAAGCGGAAAATGTTGCACATACATGAGCAACCCCAGAGCTAAAAGGAGCACAATCAGAATAACTGGTGCCCACTTCTTGTTTTGTTTGTAGACAGTATACCGATCCACTAAAGTAATTTCCTTTCTTAGGTTTTTATTACCAAATAGTATACTAAATTATAATTCAGATGTCAATTGAAAAGTAGCTGGGACAAAACCTTTATCCCAGCTACCACACCTAGTTAACAAAAATTTTATCATATTTTACATAAAATGTCAGATTTGACACGTTTTTTTTTATTTTGTATAATAAATTATTAAAATATTTGAAAGGATGTTTATAAATGAAAGAAGAATTTATTGAATTATTAAAAAGTACTAATAGAGATGGCATTGATAAATTATTAGCCTGGATAGAAAAGTCTGACTTTTATAAAGCTCCTGCTAGCACCAGATTTCATGGGAGTTATGAAGGTGGACTTTTAGAGCACAGTTTAAATGTTTATAAAGTGTTAAAGCAAAAACTAAAACAATTTCCCTATGCAGATTTATTAAATATTAAAGAAGATACAATTATAATTATTACTTTACTTCATGATTTATGCAAAGCAAATTATTATTGTGTAGAAATGAGAAACAAAAAAAATGAAGACGGTATATGGGTAAAGGAACCTTATTATTCTATCAATGATACTATTCCATATGGCCACGGAGAAAAGTCTGTTATGATGATTAGCACATTTATTAATCTAAGTATGGAAGAAATGTATGCAATAAGATGGCACATGGGTTTTAGTGAACCCAAAGAATTACATAATACCCTTAGTCTAGTATTGGAAAAATATCCATTAGTTATGGCATTACATGAAGCTGATTTAGAAGCCACCTATATATTGGAAAATAGAGGCCTAAAATGAAATTAACATATACCATACAACCTAATGACAATTTTTTTAATGTAAAAGAATTATTAAAATTAAAGTTTCAAATTTCAGATAGATTATTAGTCAAACTAAAAAAAAATAAAAAAATTTGGCTAAATAGTACCCCTACATTTGTAGATTCAAGGTTAAAGCCTTTTGATATTGTTGAAATTCTTATTGATTTTGAAGAAAAAAGTGAAAATATAATACCAACACAGATGGATTTAAATATCATATATGAAGATGAATATTATATAGTTATAAACAAGCCTTCTGGTATTGCTATACATCCTTCAATATTGCATTACACAGATAGTTTAGCAAATGGTGTAAAGTTTTACTTTGAGCAGAAAAATATTAAGAAAAAAATAAGACCTATTAATAGATTAGATAAAGATACTTCTGGAATTGTTATATTTGCCAAAAACGAGTACATTCAGGAATTTCTTGTTAAAGAAATGAAAAAAAACACTTTTTTCAAAGAATATATTGCTGTTTGTGAAGGAATGTTTGAAAGTAAAATCGGAACAATTAATTTACCTATTGGTAGAAAAGAAAATAGTATTATAGAAAGATGTGTGTGTTCAGATGGAGATATAGCCATAACACATTACAATGTATTAAAATCATTAAAAAATACTTCTGTAGTACATGTTACTTTGGAAACAGGTAGAACTCATCAAATACGTGTTCATTTATCTAATATTGGTCATCCAATATTAGGCGATACGTTATATGGCAATCATTCTTCAGTAATAAATAGACAAGCATTACATGCATATAAAGTTAAATTTATACATCCAATTACAGGTTTAAATGTAGAATATATAGCCACTATACCTTCTGATATTAAATCAATTATCAAATAAATACTAGGACATAAAATCCTAGTATTTAAATAATGGCAAATCTATAAGCCGGGTTCTGTCTAGAATAGTCATTTATCTAGTACATATATTGCTATATGCATCATGCCACCAAATTAAGAAGACGACGAGCAGTCTTAACCTTCTTGTCTCGGTGTTGCTCCAAATGGGGTTTACACTGGCCAAATATGTCACCATATTTGCGGTGAGCTCTTACCTCGCCTTTTCACACTTACCACTATAAGTGGCGTTTATTTTCTGTTGCACTTTCCTTAAGGTTACCCTCACTGGACGTTATCCAGCATTATTGCTCTATGGAGCCCGGACTTTCCTCGTACGCTACCTTTCGGTCTTGCTATACGCGACTATTCAATTTACCACTCTTTAATTATACTATAAATTGATGTATAAATCAACCTAAATGTCATATAATTCCTGCATTATCATTTTATAGTTAATAAAAAAAATGTCTTGATCTTTTAAATCTATCGCTTTTTTTTCTTCTTTTAATAAAACATATGCTTTATTTATATTTGATTGATTTGCTGGCTGTGCACATACATTGTTTATTACATTTCCAAAACTTTCGTCTGCCTTATTTATACTATTCAATGCCATATCCCAATTATTCTCTGTTACATATACATATGCTTGTATTATATTCTTTTTGGTATCAATTATGTTTATCTGAAGATTATCATTAGTATAACTCTTACTATAATCTCCTAATTTAATATACATCTCTGCTATATTTTGCATTGACGCTATTTTATTTTCTGCTTTTATGCTTTTGGTAGTGTCATTTAATGTGCTTGAAAATTCCAAAGTTTTAGTGTTCCCTTTTTCTAAAGAATTTAAATCTATAAATAAGGAATTCCACGTGCTATATATCTTTTCAATTTCATATTTCATATTATTCCAATCAATTTTCTGGTTGATATCACTTAAAAGTATGCTATTAGGCACCATTATTATACTTGAGTTTCCCTGATTACTGGCATTGCTATTATTATCATTCATATTATCAGATTCACTTTCATTAGAAGACTTTTCTACACTGTCATTATTTCGCTTTGTTTCTTGTGAGCTTTCTCCATTTGTAGAACCTTGTTTTTTATTTTCCTCAATTAATGTATTTGTTTGTGAACTTTGAGCCCCCTGTTTTTTTTCTATTTTATAATTTGAATATGAAATATTATTAAATCCATTTAACATAGAAATTAAATCTTTTTCTAAATAACTTATTTGATCTTGTATTTTACTTTTTAGTTTTTCATCATCATTTTTATTATTGCAACCGGTAAGAATAAATAAACATATAATTAATAAAAAAAATATTTTTTGCATATAATAAATATTAATATTATTTTTTTTCATAATTTTCCCCCTTGTACTGTGTACTTATTATTTCCAAAGAACTTACATTTATTCTAAATATACATACAAAAAATGGAGGTTAATTTGATGGAGAGTATTGTTAAATTATACAGTGATAAGCCTGGTGAAATTTCAAGTTTTTTAAATAAATTTTTTACTACATCTGAATTTAAAATAAGTGACGAATTATTGTGGGAAAATCATTATAAAAATCCTACTGAAATAGCAGATATAATTGGTACTTTTATAGAAAATAATGATAAATATAAAATAAATATGTGGATTAGTTTAGATAAAGATTTTTTTATAAATATAAATGACTATAATGCAGATAAAATAATAAGATACCTTTATGAAAGGTATCCTTGGTAAAATATTATTCACTTTTCTTTTCACGTGTCATTAGCCTTTTTACTGCTTCCTTTGGTTCTAAATTGTTATAAAGTATATCGTAAACTGTGTTTACAATTGGCATTTCTATATTATATTTTTTAGAAAGTTTATAAGTCACTTCAATATTATCAAAACTTTCTACTACCATTCCTATTTCTTCTCTTGTTTCTTCCACTGATAGGCCCTTACCAATACATCTTCCTGCTCTTCTATTTCTACTATGTTCACTTAGGCATGTAACTATTAAGTCTCCTAAACCAGATAATCCATAAAATGTATTATGGTTACCTCCCATAGCTACACCAAGTCTTGAAATTTCTGTTAAACCTCTTGTTATTAAAGCAGCAAATGTATTATCGCCAAGTTGTAATTCTGCTGCTATACCGGCACAGAATGCCATAATATTTTTTAACGCTCCACCAAGTTCAACACCTTTTACATCTGTTGAAGTATAAATTCTTAAATGTTCATCCATTAGGGCATCTTGTACATTATATAAAACATCTATATACTTTGATGCTATAACTATTGCTGTTGGTATACCTGTAGAAACTTCTTCTGCGTGGCTTGGTCCAGAAAAAACTCCTATTTTTACATTTGGCATCTCATCATTTGCCACTTCACTTAATGTGTATAATGTTGATGATTCAAAACCTTTAGAACAAATTATTACTGGCTGATTTGTAATATATTGCTTATATTTTTTCATTGTTTCTCTTGTATATTTAGATGGAGTTACATGAAAGATAATTTCGCTTTCCTTTATTGCTTCTTCCAAACTAGTTGTACATTTAATACTTTGTGGTATTGTAACATTTGGCAAATATTTAGTTCTTCGATTTTTGTTTATTTCTGCACATTCCTCATCAGAATGTGCCCACATAATAACTTTGTTACCAGTATTGGCTGCATGAATTCCAATAGCTACTCCCCAACTTCCACTACCTATAATACATATTTTTTTCATTAGCATTTTTCTCCTTTATTTTTTAAAGCTTATTTTATTTTCTGTTCCATTTAATAGCCTTTTTACATTTTCTCTATGATTAAATACTACAAGAACAGCTATTATAATGCTAAATACAAAATAACTTCCTTCTACTATATAATTGCTTTTTATAAATAAAACTAGTATAGGAAATAATATCGCAGCACTTATTGAACCTAGTGAAACCATTCTTGTTAGTGCTATTAATACTAGTCCAAAAACTAAACAAATAAGTCCTATTTGCCAATTTGTTGTTAGTAATACACCTACTGCCGTAGCCACTCCTTTGCCACCTTTAAATTTAAAAAATACTGGAAATGTATGTCCTATAATTACTAATATTCCTGCAAGTTGTACTAGTAATGGAGTGCTTGCACTTTTAGCAATTTTTCCAATTAGTAATGCTAGTAATATAGCAACAACTCCTTTTAATATATCACAAACTAATGTAATTGCAGCAGCAGCTTTCCCAACAGTTCTTAACATATTGGTAGTACCTGCATTTCCACTTCCCTTTTCTCTTACATCAAATCCTGCTACCCTTTTACTTATTATAACTGAAAAATTAATACTTCCTATTAAATATGCTATAATTGCTATTATTATATATGGCATCATAATAATTTCCTCCTTTTATAAATCTTTTTCATTTTTTTCTCTTACTATTATTCTTACTGGTGTTCCCACTAAACCAAATTCTTTTCTTAATTGATTTATTAGATATCTTTCATAAGAAAAGTGGAATAGTTCTTTGTCATTTACAAATACTACAAATGTTGGTGGCTTTGTTGAAGCTTGTGTCATATAAAATATTTTTAGCCTTTTTCCTTTATCTGTAGGTGGTTGCACTATTGAAATTGCTTCATTCAATACCTGATTTAGCACAGATGTCTGAACTCTCAAGGCGTTTTGGCTTGCTACACTATTAATAAGTTCATATAGCTTATGTACTCTTTGTCCTGTTTTAGCTGAAATAAATAGTATTGGAGCATATTGCAAATATGATAATTTGTTATATACATCTTTTTTGTATTTTTCTAAAGTTCCATTTTCCTTCTCATATTCATCCCATTTATTTACAACAATTATTATGCCCTTGCCAGCTTCATGTGCTTCACCTGCAATCTTTGCATCTTGGTCTGTCACTCCTTCTATTGCATCTAACATTAATATGCAGACATCTGCACGCTCAACTGCCAACAAACTTCTAATTACACTGTATTTTTCTATATTTTCATTTACTTTGCTCTTTTTTCTTATACCCGCTGTATCAATAAATACATATTTTCCAAATTCATTTTCAAATTCCGAATCAGTAGCATCTCTAGTAGTACCTGCTATGTCACTTACAATTACTCTATTTTCACCTAATATCTTATTTACCAATGAAGATTTGCCCACATTTGGTCTACCTATAATTGCAACTTTTATTGTTAATTCATCATCATTTTCTGTTATATCATTTGGCAATTTATCGTAAATTGCATCTAATACATCTCCAATTCCTAATGCATTAACAGCAGAAACTCTATATGGATCACCTAAGCCCAAGTTATAGAATTCATAAATTTCGTTAGGCATTTTTCCAAAACTATCTGCTTTATTACATACAAGTATAATTGGTTTACGTGATTTTTTTAACATTAGAGCTATGTCTAAATCGTCTGGTGTAACCCCTTGCTTCATATCCGTTAAAAATATTATAACATCTGCTACTTCTATTGCAATTTCTACTTGCTTTCTCATTTGAGATAATATTATATCATTAGACTTTGGCTCTATTCCTCCTGTATCAATTAACGTAAACTGTTTATCTCTCCATTCAGCTTCAGCATAAACTCTATCTCTTGTAACCCCAGGAGTATCTTCTACTATAGATAATTTTTTTCCTATTATATAATTAAAAAAAGTTGATTTTCCAACATTTGGTCTTCCTACTATTGCAACTGTTGGCTTTGCCATCTCTTTCACCCCTTACTTTTTACTTTATAATTTTACTATATTAAAGCAAAAATATCAAGCATTTTTGCATAACGAAAATAACTGTTGACTTTCTAAAAATCAACAGTTTGAAAAATACATATCAATTAGCATTTACAAATTATTTCGTTTCTGTGTTTTGTGCTATTGCTTCTTTTCCATTATAATATCCGCAATTTGGACAAACTCTATGTTGCATAATAAGTTCATGGCAATGTGTACATGCTACTAAATTTTTATTTTCTAATTTCCATGTAGATCTTTTTAAATGTGTTCTTGCTTTTGACCATCTTCTTTTTGGTTGTGCCATATTAATTCCCTCCTCGTAAGTGATATCTATATTATTTATAATAGTATCTAAATAATTTTGCTACCATAAAATTATACTAATTTTTTATTATTTTGTCAATACAAACTGTTTTATTTATTTTATTATTTTTTTCATTAGCAAATCTTCTTCATTTAATTCAAATTTATATTCTTCAAATGGATTTTTATTTATAAATATTTTGTCAGCTTTAAGCTTGTATATAAGTTCTGTTGCTTTTTTAGAATCTTTAGTAAAGATTGCCACAGTATTATGGGATGTTATTTCATTTATTTTACTAATTACTTCTTCTAGGTTAGTTTCATTATAATATTCAATACTAAAATTATTTACATACGCAATTTTATCTAATTGTACTAAAATATTTTTAAAGTCACTATTATCTGCATATACAGATATATATCCATATGGATTATAAACTACGTCTTTATAAAATCTGGTTTTAAATTTTTTGTATTCGTACTTATCTCCCACAAATATTGCAATATCAAACATATTTTGATTTGAATATATTTTATTTATGTCATCGCAAATTTCTATATTAACATTATATTTATTTTTTTTCAATTCTTGCGTAATTATTTCTACAATGCAATTGTTAATACTCAGATTTAGGTTTGGAACAAGTGTTATATTGTTATGGGTATATAGAACTTTAATTATAGATTCTATTGTTATTTCAACACTACCATCATAAATTATAGCAATATTACCATATCCATCCATACTTTGATTTTTTATGTCTTGAATAGTTAATTGTGGATTATAATTTAAATAGCTGTTTATGCTTTCCTTTATTTTGTCTAAATCTTCTGTATATCCTATTTTTTTATCCTCTTCTATTGCTTTATTTAAAGTCCACTTGTTTTGTTCTATCCCCTTAATTACTCCTAATAAAACGTTCTTTATTTTTTCTAAATCATATATATACATTTGTATCTCTCCTCTTAATTATTTTCTAGTAATTTCTTCGAAGCGCGGGCGATTAAAATCGCCCCTACATTTTTCATAGATTACTTTACACTATCTAATTATTCTCCTATGTTTTTTGCTTCTATATAATGCCTTCTTATAGTCTCCCCTAGTTCCTTAGTCTTTTTTCCTCTTTCTTCTGTTAAATCTTTAATATATGTAACATCAGGTTGTCCTTCTAAGATTGTATGCTCTTGTACTTTTTGAATAGCTTTATTTAAATTTTCGGCCCAGTTTGCAGTATGCTTTACTACTTCAACATCAGCTGTTCCTCTTAATTCTTTTTTTGTATTTTCTTGTGCCTTTTCCAAAGCTTTTACAACCGGAAGAACATATGTTGCATTTGAATTTTTTTCTTTTTCTAATATAACAACTTTCATATCTTCTAGCAGTATAAACTTATATCCATTTAATGCACCTTTCCTTATAATTATTGGCGTTGCATCGTTTTGACTTAATTCCATTATATATTTCATATAAAGCGGAGTTCTAACTTTTTTTATAGGGTTTGGTCCCAATCCTGGGGCTGGAATAGGTTCTCCATCGTTTTCTCCAGAATTAAATATGTATTCTCCATATTTGCCTTTAATTTCTTCTATTGCTTCCTTAACATTATATTTCCATATTATTGTCTTAAAATCTTCCTCTTTTATTTTTCTTTCATCTCTCATTTTAGCAAGTAAATCATAGTCTATTACATGATTTAAATATGCCTCTTCTATCTTACTTATATATTGATTTTTTTGTTGTTCTTCTTCTGGCATTGCCATTTCTGTTATAGCTTCAGTTAGATGTTCTCTAATTGGCTTGTTATCCTTGTTGAATATCTTACTAATATCTTCTAACTCTAAATTATTTTTTAAATATGCTTCTAAAATGTTAACTGCCTTAATGTCTCCAACTATTATTGCATCAATTATTTCATCATTAGAAAAAATTTTTTTATAAACTTCTTTGCTTATTAATCCATCGCTAAATAATTCAGTTATTTCTTGTAATGTTGCTTTATCATCATAGTATAAATCAGTTAAATCTTCATTTGTTAAATATGGCGATATATTTGATAGCTTTACTCTTCCTTTATTATAAAGCTCAAGCAAGTCTGTCTTTCTTATATTAAAGCTTATTATTTCTTCTATGTCAAGAATTCCCTTTTCACATAATATTGTTAATGTTCTAGAAATTTCTGGATTATCTTTGCTTTTCTTTTGGTGTAGAGAAACATATTGTTTTATCCATTTTTCTACTTCATCTTCAGTCTTTTCTGCTCCATATTTAATTATTTGCTTTGATTTAATGTCTTTTAGCATTGCTATAAGTCTCTCACTATATTCTGGATTATTCAATATAGGCAATATTCTATCAATTGAAAAATAATCAATATATGATTCTAATGGTATTGAATATTTATTAAATTTTTCTGTTATAAATTCTTCTGACGGTACTTCTCTTTTTCCGTTTTCATTTCTACATATTACTGTTTTTTGCTTTGTTAAAGCATAATATAGTTTTTGTTCTTTTTCGTAAATATCAATTAATCTAGTATCTTCTAATAATCCTGCTTCAGCAAATTGTAGCATATCTCTGCCCGAAAAGTATAATTGAATACAATTTTCATTTTGCATATTTTCCAAATTCATGTGAAATTTATATAATAAATCTGAAGATGGCATTAATTGTTTTGGTAGTTTTTTTAATATTGGAATAATTTCTTCCATTCTCAACCCTCTAAGGATTTGTTCTTCGGTCATATATGGTTCATAATCATCAACATATTGAAAATTCAAAGCTACTATTTGCATAATGTCTTCTGGTGTTTTAAATCTTTGTGTTAAATATTTGTCTTCAATAAGTTTTGATTTTAAACACACAAATAACTCTCGATTAGATAGTCCATCTAGTATTTGTGGATTTTTTCTTAAAAAATCTTTTATTTGTTTTTGATCTCTTCCCAACAATTTCATATAATATATGGTTTCATATGAACCGAGATATCCATTCTTTTGCATTTTAATAAGGTCAGAAATAGAAACATCTTTTCTACTATTTAAAAGCTCTACTACTTGTATTTTTATCGCTTGCTTGGCTTCTTCATTTAAATCTACCATATCAATATTTCCTCTTGCTATGTTCCAACTAATCTCTTCATTTAGTTCTTTTTGATTAAATTTATCAAAGTTATCACGTATTACTTTTCTGCAATTATCATTAAACTTATATCCTTTTTTCATCATTTCCAATATTCTTTGACCAGCATCTGGAATTTTCTCTAACATTGCTGCTATAATTTCTTCATATTGATACGTTTTATATACTTCTTCAAATGTTGGAATTTTTTTTCTAATTTCAGCTTCCTTTTCTGTTAAAATTCCTAATTTCACAAGTTTTGGTATCATTATTTCTCCAGTTAATGCCAGATAAGAAATATCTTCTGGATGCCTGTTTATCTTATGTTTATAATCTCTAATCGTTTCTATAATATTTTCCTTAATTAAATACCAATATGTTCTAATAAATTCTTCTTTTGGTATTTCGAAATTATTTTTACTATCATTTAATACACATGGTAATTTAATGATTATACTATTGTTTCCACGGATAAAGTCACCTTTTATGATTCTAGGCACAATTTCATCATATATAAACTTTTTTTTATCTTCCATAATTTCCTCCATTTATATATTTATCTTGGTTCATCTCCCTCATCTAGCCAAACAACGTTTGGTTTTACTTGCACTCCTATTGATTTTTGTACCTTGCGTGCTCTCTCTTCCAAATTGATTTTCCAATTCTTACTATGATTCAAATGCTCTACTCCAAATGTTCCTTTTAAATCCTTTTTGTTTTTCGTCTGTACAAATTCCAATGCAACTTTTAACGGTAATATATATGTTGCATTTCCATGAATAGGACTTTCCAAGATTACTATCCTAGCTTTAGGTTGGATTATCATATAATACTTATCTAAATTCCCACCATATATTGGCTTTATATATTCCTCTGTTGTAGTTTCTCCACCAAACTCATTTATTATATATTTCATATATCTTGAGTCTCTCGTTGGTGTTTCATTTTCGGGTGGACCTTTTTTTCTTTCTTCCCCTTGCTCAGCTTCTGTTTCACATACTATATACTCTATTTCCTTTAGTTTTTTTAATGCTATCTTCTCATCATAAAGCTCACGCATTTTAGCATACTCTTCTTCAGATAAAATACCATTGTCTTTCATCCTTGTTAATGTTTCAAAATCTATTATATCCTCCATATATGCATTATTAAGTTTTGACATATAATGATTTCTTTTTTCTTCATCTTCTGGTAATATTATTTCTATTAATTCTCTTCTAAGTTCTTGTATTTTTTCATCATCTAAATTTTTTAAGTTTTCTATACTTATTACTTCTTCTATGTATAAATTCCTTAATGATTTAGCAGAAAGTTCTGGAATCTCCTGACTTGATATTACCGTTTCAATCATATTCCTTGATATATTTCCTTGCATAAATTCTTCTACTAATAAATCATAAGGAAGCTGTCTACTTTCTGCCAAGTTTAAAATGGTGTCTTCATCAAGAGTATGTATTGGTAATATTCTTTCAGATATTAATTTTGCAATTTCTTTTTCTTTCTCTTCTTGACTCTTTTCACTTTGCATATATTTATCAAGTACATTTTTCCATCTATGCTCATTTTCTTCTTTACTTTGTTGATTTATTAAATTATTATACATTTTTTTAAATCTTTGCGTTAAGTCTTGGTCATTTACTATATTAACCATCCTATCTATAGTTAAAAACTCTAAAAACTCTTGATTATCTATATCATCTATATATTCTGATGTGTTGTTTTGTTGTTGCTCATATAAATCGACTATTCTTTTTTCATCAATTATTCCTTCTTTTAACAGTTTTAGAATGTCTTGGTTTGTCAATGGAATAGTTGTTAATGAATTAAAACCATTTAAATAAATATCCATTAAATCATCTGAAATATTTCCAATATACTGTCTTGGAATTTTATTTAATAATCGCATTAAGAATTCGCTATTTTCTATTCCCTCATTAAAATTGTACATTTCTATAGGACCAAAGTTTTGGATTGTTTTTTCTCTTGCAGCATTTTCTATTGCTTTTACAATATTCATATTTCTTCCATCTAAGAGTTGTTTATATTCATGAGTGTTTATGTCCTTTTTATCTATTAATTGTAAGATTTCATAGTCGCTCCAACCTTTAAACATATGACTACTAGATTTTAACATATCATGTATAACTTCGTCTGGCGTCTCATCTATTATGTCTTTTGGAGTAATAATAGATAAATTAAGTAGTTCTTTAATTTTCTTTATATTATTGAAATCAGCATTTTGTTTTTTTATACTTTGTTTTATATGCTCTAATGTTGGTTGAATCTGATCTATAAATTCATCATTAATTACAGCTTTTTCTTTCAATTCAGCCAATCTTTTACGTATGATTTTCCATGTCTCCACCGACATTTCTTCTTTTATTGAACGCCTTAAATATTCCTCTAATATCTGCTGAAAATATGTAGAAGAAACCGTTACCGTCACAGAATCCGCATTAACATGTACACTTTTCTTTAAATTCTGAGTTGGTATTATTATTACTTTGCTATCTGAACCAATGCCCTCTACTATATTTATTCTGAGATTTTTATGTATAAAGAATTCTATGATATCTTTATCAAGCATTTTTTTTGTTTCCATAACTTCATTTAATTCATCTTCATAAGGTATCATACCATTTTCTTGTGAGTTTTTTTCCATTAGAATGTTGCACCTTTCTTGGTTAATAGTAAGAAAGTCTGAAAATGAAACATAACCACTATCTATGATTATATCAAGTTCTTCACACGTAAATAAACCAATCAGTTGATCATTGACGCTTTCATATTCTTCACTTGCATCAAGTCCCAATTTTTTAAAGTTATTTCTTATTTTAATACCTGTAAAAATAGTTTTTATAAAATCATTTGCCACATTCATTTTAGATCGGTCATATCCCGCATATACTTTTCTGCATTTTTCTAACTGATTGTTCATTATTTCTTCTAAATTATTTTCCATAATTTTCACTGATTAATAATCAGTATCCTCCTTTTTATATTTTTAATAGACATCTATAACCATTTTACCACGTTTTACATAAAATGTCAAAATAAATATCTCAATAAAGGAGCACATTGTGCTCCCCCTATTGGTTTGTGTATGTTTGCTTTGGTGATTTATTAAGAGAATTGCCTATTTTGTCCATAAAGTCTGGAATATAGTCTAATAATCTATCTATTGATGAACAATGTTCTATTGGCAATAATCTAACATTGTTTTCTTGTATTACTATAAATGCAACTGGATTAATAGATACTCCTGCTCCAGAACCACCTCCAAATGGTAGTTTGTATTGTATTTGTTCTTCTTTTTCTTTTTTATTATATTCATTTATAGCTTCTCCTTTGAATTCACTACCTCCTGCTGCAAACCCAAATCCAACTTTTGAAACAGGAATTATTATTACATTGTTAATTGTCTCTATTGGTTCACCTATTATTGTATTTACATCAATCATATTGCGTATGCTATCCATCGCTGTAGTCATCAAACCTTCTATTGGATGTTCACTCATTTTTATCACTTTTTCCTTTCTTTAAATAGATATATATTATGTTTATAATATGTACTATTTTTAGTTGAAATATACAGTTTAGTTTGATGTAATATGCATTTTTGTTAATATATATGGGCATTATTTTATACCTATATTTATTTGGTATATACTTGCTTATAATGTGAGGTAGTATATTTGATATTACTATAGAGATAAGGGTTATCAATTCAGTTGTTAAAATAACATCTTCCAATCCTAAGTCTAACTCTAAATCCAAATAATCTAGCCTTATATTTAATTTTTTTAATATATTGATATTTTTAATTGTTAAAAGTTTTCTTCCTTTTTCTATATCAAATTTTTCTATGTTCATTTTTGAATACATCTTTCTTGCTCTCTCACTATTTAATTTAAAAGAAAATAATTTTATTTTTCCAAATAAATAAAATGATAATTTTATTTTATAATTTTTAGGAGTTATTTGAATGATGTTAGATAGCTCAAAATCTACAATTTCAAATTTAATTGTAGATAATACTATTATTATAAATACAGCAATTAATATTAAAAAGGTTAAAACTAACGGCATATGTAAATCTCCTTCACTATATTATTAGTTTTAACCTTTTTTTATATTTTAACCATTTTTTTGGTATTTTTCTACCAATATATCTCCAAATGTTTTTTCTTGCTTTGTCATAACTTTGTTTCTTCTAGATAATTCCAGCAAACCCGTAAAAGCTGTAACAACCTCTTTTTTATTACATTTATTTAACGAAAATAATGTGTTAAATACAAATCGTTTTTTGCGTATTAATTCTTTAAACATTACTTTTACTTTATCTGCCACTGTATAGTTTTCTACTATTGCAATTTTTTCTATATTTTTAGCATTTTGATTTAATCTCTTTGAATTCTTATCTATTGCATCTTTGTACAGCTGAACTATAATATCTTTTGAGTATTCTAATTCTAATTTTTGTTTAGGTAACTCTATTTTATCTGGTAATTTAAAAAATCTTTTAGAATTTTCTTTGTAATATTCGTTTAGCTTTTTGCTTATTTCTTTATATTTTTTATACTCTATAATTCTTCTTATTAGCTCTTCTTCTGATATTTCCTTTTCGTCTTCTTCTATTGATGGAAGAAGGCTTTTAGACTTTAAATATAGTAGTGTTGATGCCATTATTAAAAATTCACTTGTTATTTCCAAATTCATCTGTTCCATTTTGTTTAGATATTCTATATATTGGTCTGTAATTTCACTTATTTTTATGTCACATATATTCATTTTATTTTTATCAATTAAGTGACATAACAAGTCAAGTGGACCTTCAAAGTTTTGTAATTTTATTGCATATTTATTTGTTTCTAAAATTAATACATTTTGCATTTATTATTTCCCCTATTCTGTAATTCCTAATTATCTGAAAAAGCCTGTTTTATTGTATCTTGATTATATCCTTTTTTTCTTAAAAAAATTTTTATTTCGTCTTCTGACATTGTTTGCTGTTTTTTTAATATTATATTCTTAGCTGATTGAAGTTCATATTCCTCTAGTTGCTCGATAATACTACTAAAATATGTTTCTATTATATCACTGCTTATGCCTTTTGAATATAATTTATATTCAATTTCTTTTATTGATAAGTTTTGCAAGCTCATATATTCTATTACAGCTTTCTGGATATATAATTTATCATTTATATATCCATTTTCTTTTAATTCTTCAATTATATCTTCTAGCATATCTTTTTCTATAGCATTTGAAAATTTTTGAATTATTTCTTTTTCTGTTCTTTTTTTGTACATAATATATTTTAGTATTTTGGTCTTATTTTTGTCATATTCTATAATTAAATCCTCCATGGATATGCTCCTTCCAACGGCATATTTGCCAGAGTTATTCTTCTGGTTCGGTTTCTTGTTCTTCGTCTACTGTTTCTTCGCCTAAACTTTTTTCAAATGCTTCGTTGTATTTATCTCTTATTTTTTCTTCTATTTCTTTGGCAATTTGTGGATTTTCTTCTAAATATTTTTTTACATTTTCTCTACCTTGCGCTATCCTTTGTCCATTATAACTAAACCATGATCCACTTTTTTCTACTATGTCTAAATTAACTCCTAAGTCTAATATATTTCCTTCCTTTGATATTCCTTTTCCATATACTATATCAAACTCTGCTTCTCTAAATGGTGGTGCTACTTTGTTCTTTACAATTTTTACTTTTGCTCTATTTCCAACTACTTCTCCATCTTGCTTTATCTGTTCTATTTTCCTTATATCTAATCTTACCGATGAATAGAATTTTAATGCTCTTCCTCCTGGGGTTGTTTCAGGGTTTCCAAACATTACTCCTACTTTTTCTCTTAATTGATTTATAAATACTATAACAGATTTTGATTTATTTATTGCACCTGCTAGCTTTCTTAATGCTTGTGACATTAATCTCGCTTGTAAACCTATATGTGAATCTCCCATATCTCCATCTATTTCCGCTTTTGGAACTAATGCTGCCACTGAGTCAACTACAATTATATCAAGTGCACCACTTCTAACTAATGCTTCTGCTATCTCTAATGCCTGTTCTCCTGTGTCTGGTTGTGATACTATTAAATTATCTATATCTACTCCTAACTTTTTTGCATATACTGGGTCTAATGCATGTTCTGCATCTATAAATGCTGCTTCTCCTCCCATTTTTTGTGCTTCTGCTATCATATGTAATGCTAATGTGGTTTTTCCAGAAGATTCTGGTCCAAATACTTCTATTATTCTTCCTCTTGGAATTCCTCCTATTCCTAGTGCTATATCTAAACTTAATGCTCCTGTTGGTATTGCTTCTATATTCATTGCCGTAAAGTCTCCTAATTTCATTACAGATCCTTTACCAAATTGTTTTTCTATTTGACTTAATGCCATTTCTAATGCTTTTCTTTTTTCTGAATTTTCGTTACTCATATTTTTCCTCCTATTTCTTTTAAACATTTGTTTGTACTTATTATATATTAAATTTTTATTTTGTCAACACTTTTTTTCATTTTTTATTTTATTGTCTATACCATGTATCAATATTGTAGTAACATGTATAGTTGTTTGGCGATATTTCACCTATTAAGTTTGGACTACAAACCATTATATTTTTATTTCTGCACATACCTATATATGGAACATCTTCTTGTGATATTTCTATTAACCTATTATACTTTTCTTTTAGTATAGTTCTATCTGTAGTATTATTTATATTTGTTAATATTTCAAATATTTCTTCATTTTTATAATTAGCCAAATTGTTTTCAGCATACAATGTATTTAAATCCGGACTATATGAATTGTACATTCCAGTTAAAATAATATCATAATTCTTATTTTTTAAATACGAATTATATGTGCTTAATGATACTTTATTTATATATATTTTTATTCCTGCATCTTCTAACTGTTCTTTTATGCTTTCAGCAATTTTTACCCTTGTTTCATCTTCTGAATTTACTGCAAGATTCAATTCTATATACTTACCATCTTTTTGCCATTTGCCATAATTTAATTTCCACCCTGTTGCTTCTAGTATTTCTTTTGCTTTTTTTGCATTGTAACTATTTCTTTTTTCTTCTTTATATAAATAACTCCCATAATCCAATATAAAATCAGATACATTATATTTGTTATTTAATACCCTAGACACCAAAGTATCTTTATCTATAAAGTAACTTATTGCCTGTCTAACTTCTTTGTTAGTCAAAATTTTATTGTTGCAATTTAATGCTAAGTATATATATTCTCTTCCCAGATATTCTTTTGGGTTAATTCCTATAGTTCCAACATATTCTTGAATACTGGTATTACTTGTATTAATTAAATCTATATTACCAAGCCTAAAGTTATTGTATAAATCTCCTACTGACGAATACTTGTATATTTTGAGTTTTTCTATCTTAGCATTTTTTATTTCTATATTCCACCAACTGTTGTTTTTCTCTGCTTCTATATTATTTTCATTATCTTTAGTTATTTTATACATTCCTGTCCCAATTGGAATAGTTTTTAGAAAATCTTGGGTTTTATATTGTGTATTGCTTAGTATTGGAAAAGTTAGTTTAAATTGAAACCATGGGTCTTCTGCGCTTAAATTAAGCCTTAATGTATTATAATCAATTTTTTCAACATTTTTTATATTGCTTACATTATTATAATATATTGAATTTGGCAGTTGTTTTATCTTGTCAATTGTAAATATTACATCTTCTAATGTGAAATTTGTATTATCTTGCCATTTAACATTATCTCTTATTTTTATTATATAACAATAATTATTTAGTTTTGAATATTCTTTTGCTAAACAGTCTTGTATTTGATATTGCTTATCTAATGTAAATAATGGTTCATAAATAATAGGCGACATATTTATTATCTCTTTATTTTTAGAAATTAAAGGATTTATGCTATCATATTCGGCTATTCCCAATCTCAATGAAGTAATCATTGTAACTTTTTCATAACGCAATTCATTTTCTGATATTTTTTGTGTATTCCTTCCATAAATTTTAAAAATTGCAAATCCTATTATTACTAATACTATCAATATAAATAAAATTCTAAATTTATTTTCTTTCATTTTTAATTTTGTCCCTTTCTCCAATCATATTATAATATTATAAGTTTTATTGTCAAGCAATTATTTTTCTTTGCATCAAAAAGGCACACTATTTTTGTGTTAGTGTGCCCCCATATTCAATTAGGTATTATTTTCTAGATTCTACAATAAGTTTAATGCCTGTTCTGTCTTCTCCCTCTACTTCGACTTCTGCAAATGCTGGGATACATATTAAATCCACTCCCGCCGGTGCAACAAATCCTCTTGCTATCGCCACGGCTTTAACTGCTTGGTTCAACGCTCCTGCTCCTATTGCTTGCATTTCTGCTTTGTTAGATTCTTTTACCAAACCAGCTATTGCTCCTGCAACTGAATTTGGATTTGATTTTGATGAGATTTTTAAAATTTCCATTTTTGCCTCCTGTTTTTTTTATTTTTTATTTCAACTATGTCTATATTTATATTACATTTTTGGGAAAATGTCTACTCTTTTTTGGGAATTTTTGGAAAATCTCATCGTGTTTTTCTTCGGTTTTTCGCCATTTATTTCATATTTATTCTTTCAATTTTTACAGTTCGACAATTATCCTCATTAATTTCAAAAATACATGCGTTAAATATGCTTTCGCCTTCAGCTACCTTATACTTTTCTGGAAGAGATGTTAAAAATCTTTTTATAGATGCTTCTTTTTCCATTCCTATTACAGATTCTTTTGGGCCAGTCATTCCTAAATCTGTTATATATCCCATCCCTTTATTTGTAATATTCTCATCTGCTGTTTGAACATGTGTATGTGTTCCAAATAATACTGTTGCTTTTCCATCAATAAAGTATTTCATAGCTATTTTTTCAGCTGTTGCTTCTGCATGAAAATCTATAATTTTAATATCTGCTTTTACTTCATCTAATAATTCTTGTGCTACAGTAAATGGATTCTCAGAAAGAACGTGCATATCTGTTCTTCCTATTAAATTCATTACTGCAATTTTCTTGTTTTTGCATTCATATATACCAATTCCTTTACCAACCACACCTTTTGAATAATTGGCTGGTCTTAATAATTTAGGATTATCTATAAAAGTAAATATATCCTTTTTCGCCCAGGTATGATTTCCCATTGTAATTACATCAACTTTTAGTTTTAATAATTCATTAAAATCTTTAGCTGTTATTCCCATCCCTGAGGCAACATTCTCTGCATTAACTATAACAAAGTCTATGTTTTTTTCCTTTCTAATTTTAGGTAAAGTTTGCTTTAATATATTAAGCCCACATTCTCCTACTAAATCTCCTACTGCTAATATTTTCATTTGTCTATACCACCTTCCTAATAATTTTATATCTGGGTATCCTTCTACAAGTAAATATTTTATATGTTTTGTTACCATGTGTCAATAAATATTATATAAAGGCTCTAGCATTTTTTTGCTAGAGCCTTATATACATTATTTAGCGTATTCAACTACTCTGGTTTCTCTTACAAGATTTACTTTTATTTGTCCTGGATATTCCATTTCATCCTCAACCTTTTTAGCTATGTCTCTTGCCATTAATACCATTTTATCATCAGATATTTTTTCTGGTTTTACAATTATTCTTATTTCTCTACCAGCTTGTATAGCAAAAGATTTTTCTACACCTTCAAACGAATCAGCAACTCTTTCTAATTCTTCTAGTCTTTTAATATATGTTTCTAATGTTTCTCTTCTTGCACCAGGTCTAGAAGCAGAAATTGCATCTGCTGCTTGCACCAAAATTGCTTCTATAGTTTGTGGTTCAACATCTCCATGGTGTGCTTGTACTGCATTTATTACTTTTTCATTTTCTTTATATTTCTTCAATATATCAACACCTATTTCAACATGTGTTCCTTCCATATCATGGTCTAAAGCTTTTCCTATATCATGTAGCAATCCTGCTCTTCTTGCTAATTTTGCATCTAATCCCAATTCTTCCGCCATTATTCTAGCTAGGTTAGAAACTTCTATTGAATGGTTAAGTACATTTTGCCCATAACTTGTTCTGTATTTTAATTTTCCTATTAATTTTATCAAGTCTGGATGCAATCCTATTACACCTGTTTCAATAATTGCTCTTTCTCCTTCTTCTTTAATGATAGCTTCTAGTTCTTCCTTAGCTTTTTCTACCATTTCTTCTATTTTCGCAGGATGTATTCTGCCATCATCAATAAGTTTTTCAAGTGCTAATTTTGCTACTTCTCTTCTTAATGGATCAAAACCTGAAATTACTACAGCTTCTGGTGTATCATCTATTATTAAGTCAATTCCAGTTAAGGTTTCTAATGTTTTTATATTTCTTCCTTCTCTACCTATTATACGACCTTTCATTTCTTCATTTGGAAGAGCTACTATAGATACTGTTGTTTCAGAAGTATGGTCTGCTGCACATTTTTGTATTGCATATCCTAAAATTTCTTTGGCATTTTTTGTTGCCTCTTCTTTAGCTTTTGTTTGTGCCTCTCTTAGTATTGCAGCTTTTTCTGCAATCAACTGCTTTTCCAATTCAGAAAGTAATTGTTGTTTAGCCTCTTCCTGAGATAAACCAGAAATTCTTTGCAATTCTTCTACTTGTTTATTAAGAGTTTCTACAATTTCATTTTTCTTTTCTTCTAGTTCCTCACCTTTTCTAATTAAATCCCTTTCCTTTTTTTCTAGAGAATCTGTCTTCTTTTCTAGGTTTTCTTCTTTTTGCATAATTCTTTTTTCTTGTACTTGTACTTCGCCTCTTCTTTCTCTAATCTCTGCATCTAAATCTTTTCTGGCATTCATTATTTCTTCTTTTGCCTTAAAAATTTCTTCTTTTTTCTTATTTTCTGCTTCCTTGTTTGCCATTTCTATAATTCTTTGTGCTTCATTTTCCGCACCTTTTAACTTTGCCTCGGCTGTTTTTTTTCTTAAAAACATACCTACAAATGTAAAAATTACTGCTGCGATTAGAAAAACGGCGATATTGATTATTAAATCCATAATCATCCACCTCTTTCTATTTAATTTTCAATGTTCAATAAATATATATAGCTAATTTTTTTATATTTAGAATATATTTTTACTTACTATTATATTTTATATTTATTATGGTCAACTGTCAAGTATTTTATTGAAAATTATAATTGGGTTGAGGTGCTGTTTTTTTGATTATATTTGTTCTTAATTCTTATTTGATATATGTATATTTTCTATTTCCACGCCTAACTCCCTATTGGTTACATTTTGTATTTGAGCTATCTGTTCTGGCTTTAACTCACTTGCTTTTACTATTATATTTACGCTTTTATTGTTTACAAAGATTATTAAATCCTCAAATCCTTTTGTTTTTATAAGATTTTCAGCTATCATTATAGAATTTTTTAATTCGTTTATTTTAGAAATCTCTTGTTGGGCTATATTTTTTTGTTCTGTTGTTACATTATCACTTTCTAATATCTTTTGGTATGATTCTATCATTTGCGAATACATTGTATCTCTATCTAATCTAGATTGAGAAAAATATTCGTCCTGTGTTATTTGGACACTTGTTCCTATTACCGGTTCTTCTGATGGTTTGTTTTCCTTTTCTTCCGTAATTTCTTCTGTAATTGCATTTGCATTTACTAAAGTTGCATCACCTATTGCTGCCATCTCCTCTGAATTTGCTAACTTTGCCGTTGGTATTGCATTATTACTTGTAAAGCTAAGATAACCTGCTGCTACAAACATTAGTGCAATTACAAAAATAATAACTTGATTTTTCTTTAAAGTTTGCATTTTACTATCATTCCTTTCTCTCGCAAATTTAATTTGTTTTTTCCATTTCAAATACTTGAATCTTGTGTGTTGGCAATCCTGTTACCGCTTCTACTGCTTGAATAATATTTGCTTTAGTATTTGTATTATTCCCTCCCTCCGCTGTAATTATTGCCCCTTCTATCTTAGGGCTTACTATGCTTTGTGTTATTATAGTTTTAGTTCCACTTTTTTCATCATACACAATTTCCTTTTTTGTATCTGTTTCTACTACTTTTCTTGTTCCCCCTTGTGTATCCGCTTCTTGAGTATCCTTTTGAGATATGTCTTCATTATACATCGGTATAATTTGGCTTGTTTGAGAATATGTAATATATACCTTAACTTTTCCAACTCCATTTATTTTAGATAATATATCCTCTAAATTCTTACTTGTTAGTATATTTTTATCTTCACTTTCTTTATCTGTACTTATTGCTAATTCTCTGTTGTTTTTTTCTATATTCTTGTTATTTTTCTCTTTATCCTTCCCCCACATTATATTTATAGATAATAAAACTATTATTAAAATAATTATAAAGACTACTAAATTTTCTATGGTTTTTTTATTATTTTGTTCCTGATTACTTTTTACAATATTTTTAAATCTTTCTATTAACATTTTAAATTCTATTCCTCCTTTAAATATAAATACTTATTTTAGTTTATATTAATATTTTTCTCATCTATTTCATAAACCCCACTCAAATAATCTTTAAGTTTTCTTTTATCTTTTTCCGACAATTTTTCTTGCATATCATTTTCTGTACTTTTTTGTGAAATGTTTATATCCACATTCTGTATTGTTTCTATATCCTTTTTATTCTTTTCCATATTTTTATAAATTTCGATATCAATTTTTTTCAATGTATATTCCTCATCATCCTCAATTTCAAGTTTTATATTTTTAGCATTATAACCTTTTGCTTCTATCTTAGCTTTTATATCATTTCTTAAACTACTTTCATATATATCTTTTATATTGTTTGAATTATCCTCATCTAATGTTACATATAATTTACTATTGTTTTCTGTTTCTTCTATATACTTGTTTAATTCTAATATGTCAGATACTTGTATTGTTTTTCCTGTTATCTTTGAAATTACTGGAGAAATTATAGTAAATAAAACATACACGCCTATTACAATTTTTACATACTTTTTAGAATTTCCTTCTGGCAAAATCATTTCTATAATTGCACCTATTATAACTGCCATTATTATCCCTTGAGCCCAACTACTTATCCAACTTATCATATTAACTCACTTTCCTATCTATACATAAGTCCACTATTTGATATATTTATTATAAGTGTTACTCCTATTATTAGCATTACAGAGACACTACACATTATTGCCAAAAATATTTTAAATGTATCGCCCATCTGTTCTAATAGTTTTATTATCTTTTCATCTGCTATTGGTTGGCACAATGCTGCACCCAAATAGTACATTCCCATTAGTAAAGTAAGTTTTATTATTGGAATTACACATATACCTATTATTACTATTACACCAACTAATCCAACAGCATTTTTCAAAATATTACTACAACCTATAACAGTATCTACTGCATCCCCCAGTATCTTGCCCACCACAGGTATAAAACTAGAGACTGCTGCTTTTGTAGTTTTTGCCGTTACTCCATCTACAGTACTACTCAAATTTCCTTCTATTGATATCATTCCTACAAATAATGTAAGTACAATACCTAATACCCAAATTACACTTGATTTTAAAAATTTAGATAATTTGTCTATTTGTACTTTATCTGACACTTTAGAGATTATACCTAGGGCTGTCGCAACTAATATAATAGGAATTAGTATTGACACAATAAAATTTCCTATAAAAGTAATTACAAATAGTATTATAGGCTGTATCAAATTTGCTGAAACTATATTTCCTGTTGTTAACATTAGTGTAATTAGTATTGGTATTAGATTATTCATAAAACCAACTAAACTTTGTATTGAATCTTTTATCATTGATAAGATTTCACTAAAATTTGTCATTATTAAAGTTACTATTAATATATATTGTATGTAATATGTAATTTGTGATATGGATTTATTTTCCAAACCATCACTTAAACTCTTAAAGATACTATGTATTACTATTATTATAATAATTCCACCTATTATCGCTGCTGAGCTTACAACTTCCTTACCTAATATTTTTAATATGCTATTTATTATTGTTTTGTTATCTATCTTCCCAACTACTGCTGAATTAAATAATTCATTAAAATTTATATCTTTATATACATTAGAAGAGTATTCTTGCGCTTCCTGTATAAAAGAAGAGATGTTTAATGAGCTTTGTTGGGATTGTAGTATTTCTTGCTTATTTAAAACTTCTGATTGAGCTATACTTATTGTTGGTATAAATATAATTATTAAAAGAAATAATATTTTTATCTTCATTTTTATTATCCTTTTATATTCTTTTTTAGTAATTTTTTTGAAGCGTGTGCGATTAAAATCGCTCCTACATTTTTCATAAATTACTTTACACTATCATGGTAATATTTTTATAATTGTTTCTAACAAACTTGCTATAATTGGAATTGACATTGATATAATCAATACTTTTCCTCCAATATCTATTTTGTTTGCTATAGCTGTTTCTCCGGAGTCCTTGCATATGCTGACAGAAAATTCCGTTAAAAAAGCTATTCCTGTTATTTTTATTAGTAATACTAAAAACTCATTATTTATAACTGTTTTGTTAGATAAAGATGTCAATAAATCTATTATTGCAGACACCTTGTCCATAATTAATATTAAAATAATTACTCCTGCTATTATAGATACATATATTACAAATTCAGGTCTATATTGTTTTAAAACAATAATTATTATCAGTGCAATTAATCCTACTCCTATTATTTTTATAATATCCATTGTTATTTACATACCTTTCTACAAATTGAACATTGTTCTTACTGTTGTAAATAATGTGCTTATTTCCTTTATTACCATAGATAGCACAATTACAAGCCCTGCTAGTGTTGTCATCATCGCTTGGTCTTCTCTTCCTGCTCTTGTTAAAACTTGGTGTAATACAGCCACTAGTATTCCTATTGCCGCTATTTTAAATAACAAATTTATGTCCATAATAATATCTTTCCTTTCCTATATTAGTAATATTGTTATTGTCATACCTGCAACTATCCCTAATGTTCTATACATTTTTTCATTCTTGTTCTTTTCATCTTCTGCAGTTCTTATTTGAGTATCCAAAAAATTGTTTACTAATTTTATTTCATTTAATTGCCCTTCTATATCTGTTTTTCCTAATAATCTTCCCAAATTTTTTATTATTCCTATATCATCTTCTTTCATATTTGTTACTGTTGTATCTAGACTACTATTCCAAGCATCGCCTGCTGATTTACTCTCCATCTCTTCTACAGCATTTTTAAATATTTTGCAAACATTTCCTTCTACCTTTTCAGATATATACATAAAAGTGCTTGGAATTGGTTCATATGTAAATTTAATTTTTGTCATAAATATGTTTAGTGCATTTTTCATCTCTTGCAATTCTTTTACTCTATATGCATATTTTTTTGAAAAAGTTATCCCTATAATCGTGCTTGTTATTAATATTAGATTTAAAATTAATAATTTTATCCAAAACATATTATTCTCCTATATTATATTTTTGCAGATTATTTTTCTATTTTCATCTAAAAACAAAAATCTTTCAAATGTATTTGTGTTGTATAATTTACCTAGTATAGGATTTTTGATTACATCTTCTATACTATCTCCATGTGCTGTGAATACTCCCTTTATACCTGAACAGACTGCATAATTTATAGCTTCTACGTCTTCTTCTCGCCCTATTTCATCTGCTACTATTACTTTAGGACTCATTGACCTTATAAGCATTTTCATTCCGATCGATTTGGGAATATTGTCTAGCACGTCTGTTCGTAATCCCACATCATTTTGTGGTATACCTTTATACATCGCTGCTATCTCGCTTCTTTCATCTGCTAGTCCAACATTTACACCTCTAAATCCTATTTCTGGAATTCCATTGCTAATATTTCTAACTAAATCTCTTAGTATTGTTGTTTTTCCTCTACCTGGTGGTGATACTATTATTGAATTAAATACTGTATTTTTATCCAAGTTTATTATGTATTCAAAAGTTTTATAGCTGCAATTTAGAACCTGTCTTGCTATTCTAAAATTCAAGCTGCTTATGTATGAAATATTTATTATTTTGTTTTCTTTAAATACTACATTGCCTGTTATCCCTACTCTGTGTCCACCTTTTAATGTTATATAGCCATTACATATTTGCTCTTGATATGCATAAATAGAATTATCACATATATTCTGTAAAATATTTAGTATCATTTCTGAATCAATTGTATAATTTATTACTTCTTCAACTTGTCCATATTGCAGAATTACAGGTCTATTAACTCTTATTCTTATTTCTTCTATTTTGTCTAGCTTGCCACATAGCTTTTCCTTAATTTCAGGTGGTAAAACTTTTAGTACTTCTTCCATTCATCTACCTTTTTTTCCATAAAAAATAATCATATATTATATATATATGATTATTTTTTGTTTTTAGAACTGTTTTATTAAATTTTATTCTTCCCAATTGTGGTAAACATTCATAACATCATCCAAATCTTCCAAAGCATCTATTAATCTTTGCATTTTTTCTGCTCCCTTTTCATCTAATGTAACATATGTAGAAGGTACCATTTGTATTTCTGCTTGCAAAAATTCTATTCCTTTTTGTTCTAGTGCTTCTCTAACTGCAGAAAAGTCTGCCGGTGATGTTGTTATTTCATAACATTCTTCTGTTGCTTCAAAATCTTCTGCTCCGTTTTCTAATGCTAACATCATCATATCATCTTCTGATAAGTCTGTTGTTGTTTTGTCTATAATTATTACACCTTTTTTCTCAAATAAATATGATACACAACCTGATGTACCCAAATTTCCTCCTGCTCTGTCAAATGCATGTCTTACATCTGCTGCTGTTCTATTTCTATTATCAGTGCTTGCCTCAACTATTACTGCTACACCACTTGTTCCATATCCTTCATACATAACCTCTTCATAACTTTCTGTATTTCCAGCACCCGCAGCCTTCTTTATTGCATTATTTATAGTATCATTTGGCATATTATTTGCCTTGCATTTTGCTATTACATCTTTTAATTTAGAATTACCAGCCGGATCAGGTCCACCTTCTTTAACTGCTACTAATAATTCTCTTCCTAATTTTGTGAATATTTTTCCCCTTGCAGCATCTGCTTTTCCTTTTTTAGCTGCAATATTATGCCATTTACTATGTCCTGACATGGTATTTCCTCCTTTTTATTTTATTGTATTTAAACCTTTTATAAGTTTTTACTTTTTATATAATAGCACATCTTTTCCTTTTTGTGTAGTATTTTTTAAAATAATTTACTCTACACTCTTTAAGCTTTCTATCATATTTATCTTTTTTAGCACAAAATGTATTATAAAGTTTACTATAATAGAAAATGCTATTGTTATTATTGCTGAATATATATAGCTCAAGATTGTTATATTCTGCATAAATCTTAGTGAATCTATTTCTATACTTGATATTAATCCTGTTGTTAAAAAAGTTCCGAATACTAATCCAATTATAACACCTAATATTGTAAATATTAAATTTTCTTTATTGATATAATTATCTACTTCCCTGTCATGAAATCCTAGTACTTTTAATGTAGCAATTTCTCTTTGTCTTTCTGCTATGTTTATATTCGCTAAATTATATAATACTACAAATGCTAATAATGCTGATGCTACTATCAATATTACTACTACATAGTTCATGGTATTTAGCATATTACTTACTGTTTTCATCAATGTATCTATAATGGTTACTGAGGCTACTCCATCAAATTTTAAAATGTCTCTTGATATTTCGTTTTGTCTTTCTATGCTTATATCTTTTGTATTAATATATATCATATTGGTTTTATATTGTTTTACATTTTCCTGATAAAAATCTTTTGTCATATATATATAATGCCCAACATGATTTTTGGTAATGTTCTCTACTTTAAACTCGTATCTTACATCATCTCCATCTACAAATGTTACATAGTCCCCATATGTAACTCCTAACATATCTGCTGCTTTATCTGTTATAACAATTCCATTGCTATTTAATTTGATCTTTTCGCCAGTTTGATAATTAATTAAGTTATATGCATTTTCATAATTATCTAATGATTCTGGGATAAACACATTTGTATTACAATTTATATTATTTTTTTCTAATTTACCTGCAGAAGCACAAATTTTTGTGTATTCTTCAATATCTTCATTATCGTTCAAATACTTTTCTATATTTTCTAATTCATTTGTATTTGTAAGTGTAATTGCAGAATCATACTTAAATATTCCTTTAAATTGTGCATTTGGAATATCTACTACTGAATCTTTTATTCCAAATCCGGTAAGCATAAGCCCTGTACAACCTGCGATTCCTATAATAGTCATAATTGCTCTTTTTTTGTATCTAAATATATTTCTGGCAGTTACTTTCTGAGAAAAATTAAATCTTTTCCATATAAATGTCATCTTTTCTAATAATATTCTTTTTCCCTTTTTAGGTGGTTTTGGTCTCATTAATACTGATGGCATTTCCTTTAGCTCTTTTTTAGCAACTATTATTGTTGCACCACCTATACATAAAAATGCAATTATAATTCCCAATAATCCTATTTCTACTCTATAGGTGCAATAGAATTTTGGTATATTATATATCATACTATATAGTTTCCACACAATGTTTGGCAATAAATATAGTCCTACAGTCATTCCCAAAATTCCACCAATCACACAAGCCAAAACAGAATATAATATATATTTAAATATTATTTGTGTATTAGTATAACCTAGAGCCTTTAATGTTCCTATCTCTATTCTTTCCTCTTCTATCATTCTTGTCATAGTTGTTAAACTTATTAAAACTGATACTAAATAAAATATAACAGGAAACATTTTAGATATATTTGACATGGTTTTTATAGCATCAAAAATATTTGTATATCCTGTATTATCTGTTCTATCCTGAATATACCATTTGCATTTTTCTATTTTTTTTATATCTTCTCTTGCACTATTTAATTTTTGTTGTGCTTCTGCCAATTTTTCTTCCGCTTCTATTTTACTATTTTCATATTCTTTTTTATTTTCATCTAACTTTGCCTTTCCTTCTTCTATTTCCACATTACCAGAAACTATTTTATCCTTTGCTTTTTTAAACTCATAAACAGATTTAATTTTAGCATTTTTTATTTCTTCTTTTTTACCATTTAACTCTTTTTCCCCTTTCTCAATCTCGCCTTCCCACACTTTTAATTGTGCTTCACCTTTTTGGATTTCACCTTCTATACTGTTTTTTTGTTTTCTAAGTTCATTCAATGTACCTTGTGTAGTTAATATTTGTGATTGTATTTCAGAAGTGTCAATTCCCTGCTTTTCTAATTCTGTTTGCTGTGCTTGTAAAGTACTTAATATGTTTTCTAATGTTTCTATTTGGCTATCTATTTGTCCAATTATTAATTTGGTTTCTTGTTTTTTTGTTTCAAATGTTTCCTTTGAAGATTTTAAATTGTCCTTTTGGGTGGATAATTCATTTTCTCCTTCTTGAATTTGTTTTTCTGCTTTTTCAAATTCTGCGTTTGCATTTTCTTCCTCTGTTCTAATCCTTTTCTCCGCATTTTGCAATTCTATTTTTGATGAATTTATTTTATCTTCCGCTTCTTTAATTTTATTTTCTGCATCTGTGAGCTTACTATTAACCTCTTTCTTTTTATCGTCAAATTCTTTTTGAGCTTTTTCCACTTTGTCTGTAGCTTCATTTACCAAATTAGTATATCTTTTTTCTTCTCTTTCTTGTTTTATTTCTTCTAATTTATCTATTACTGGATTTACCAATTCTAAATATTCTGTACTATTAGTTACAGTCTCTTTTGCATTTTTAACAGTTACATATGCTCCAGTGTAATAATCTAAATCAATTGCACTATCTTTTGTAAAAATATAAAATGACACTGTTCCATTGCCTATAGATGTATTGCCTCTCTCTGTTGATATGTATATAGGTGTTTCTATTATTCCCACAATTTCAAATTCCTTGATTTTAAAAGTTGGATTATCATCAGCATTTGTGTCTGTATTTTCCAAAACAATCTTTTTCCCTATATAGTTTTCTGCCCCTTTTCCTGTTCTTATAATTGCTGAATCCAATAAACACTCATTCTCATTTTCTATGTTTCTTCCCGCTATTATTGCTGGTGTATTTATTTTTTCGTTGTATTCTATAACTTTGCAAATACTCTCTTTTCCATCTATTTTAGTTAATGAATCTTTTGTCTGCACTCCATAAACATTTTCTATTCCATCTATTTCTCCAATTTTTTCTATATCCTCATCGGTAAATCCTAATGTTGATAAAATACTTATGTCATATAAATTATTATTATCAGCATAATTATCTAAGCTGTCTAACATATCAGGACTAGATGCTACCAATCCTGCAAAAAAACCAACACCAAGAAAAGCCATAATTAATATGGATATAAACCTTCTTCTTGTTTTTTTAATTGTTTTTAAATTATTTTTTAATAATGACTTTTTCAATTTTTTCACTTACCTTACCATTCTATATTATCAATTGAGATAGGATTCTCATTTATTTCAACTTTTTCTGCTGTTCCATTTTTAAAATGTATAACCTTGTCTGCCATTGGAGTTATAGCCGTATTATGCGTTATTATTATTACTGTCATTTTTTCTTTTCTGCACGTATCTTGTAATAACTTTAATATTTGTTTTCCTGTTTTATAATCTAATGCTCCTGTTGGTTCATCACATAATAATAACTTTGGATTCTTCGCTATCGCTCTTGCTATTGCAACTCTTTGTTGCTCGCCACCTGATAGTTGAGAAGGAAAGTTATTTTTTCTGTCTTGTAATCCTACCTCTTCTAAAATATCATCAACATTTAGGGCATCTGAACACAGTTGTGTTGCAAGCTCTACATTCTCTTTTGCAGTCAAATTTTGAATTAAATTATAAAATTGAAATACAAAGCCAATGTCGTTTCTTCTGTATTCAATTAATTCCTTATCATTTAATTTTGTTATTTCTTTATTATTTACCCATACCCTGCCAGAAGATGCTTTGTCCATTCCTCCTAAAATATTTAGTGCACTTGTTTTACCAGCTCCACTTGGTCCAACTATTACCACTAGTTCGCCTTTATCTATACTAAAATTAGTATTATCCAATGCTTTTATTTTTACTTCTCCCATTTTGTATTCTTTAACAATATTTTTAAATTCTATATATGACACAATATTCCCTTCCTTTTTCCTTTTGTTTGTATTATATTATATCATATATGTGAAATTTTTTTGAATTTTTAGTATAATTTTTAAAATTTTTTAATATTGACTTATATTGATTAATAATATATAATGGTTTTTGAAACCAGATTAAATGGTTATTAAAAAGTAGGAGGTTTTAATGATAAAAAAAAATATTCAATGTTTTTCAACAATAAAAGAACTTTTATATCATTCTGCAACTGTCTTTGCCAATAACATTGCTTTTACTGAAAAAGTTAAGCAGAATAATGATACTGTCTACATTGATCATACTTATACCAATTTGTTAGACGATATTAATGCATTTGGGACATCTCTATATGAATTAGGATTACAAGGTAAGCGAGTTGCAGTAATAGGTCATAATTGTTATCAATGGTCTATTGCTCATTTAAGTAATATGTTAGGTGGGATTGTATCCGTACCTTTAGACAAAGGATTGCAAATAGGAGAACTAGAAAATTCTTTAATAAGAAGTGAAGTTTCTGCTATTGTTTTTGATGCTAAACTTAAAGATGTTATTGAGGAAATTAAAAGAAATGGAAAAACAAATATTGAACATTTTATTTGTTTTACTGATGTTGCTAATTTAATAGATAGCGGAAAAAAGAAAATTGAAGAAGGAAACACTAAATATATAAATTGTAAAATAGACCCAGATGTTATGAGTATTTTATTATTTACTTCTGGAACTACTTCAAAATCAAAAGCTGTTATGCTAAATCAACGCGGAATTGCTACTAATATATATGATATGCTTTTAGTAGAATCTTTTTACGAAAATGATGTTAATATAGCTTTCTTGCCATTTCATCATATATTTGGTTCTACCGGTATGTTAGTCATGTTGGCATCTGGATTAAAAACAGTATTTCCAGATGGTCTAAGGTATATAAAGCAGAATTTATTAGAATATAAAGTTTCTGTTTTCGTAGGAGTTCCTATACTAATAGATAAAATGTATTCTACTATAGTAAATGAAATAGAAAAGCAAGGCAAAACAAAACTTATAAGTTTTGCAATAGGTTTAAGTAATATATTGCTTAAATTTCATATAGATATTAGAAGAAAAGTCTTTAAGGAATTAATTAATGCTTTGGGTGGAAGTATGAGACTTATAATTTCTGGTGGTGCTCCATTAGACTTAAAGGTTTCTAAATGGTTTAATCAGATAGGAATTCACTTGGTACAAGGATATGGATTAACAGAGACTTCCCCTGTTATATCTGCTGAAAATGATATTAATATCAAATATGGCTCTGTTGGAATTCCTATGGAGCATACAAATGTTAAAATTGAGAATCCAGATTCAAGTGGAATTGGAGAAATAGTAGTAAAAGGTCCAAATGTAATGCTTGGATACTATAAAGATATTGAGCAAACTAAATCTGTTATTAAAGATGGTTGGTTTTATACTGGCGATTTAGGATATCTAGATAAAGATGGATTTTTGTTTATTACTGGAAGGAAAAAAGATTTAATTGTTTTAAAAAACGGCAAAAAAGTTTTTCCAGAAGAAATTGAGATTTTGGTAAATAGATTGGACGAAGTTGAGGAATCTTTTGTGTATGGCTTGCCAGATAAAGATGATAAAAACAATGTTAAAATTGCTGTTAAGATAGTGTACAATAAAGAAGCGGTAAAAAGAAAGCATTCGGAAATGTCTGAAAAAGAATTAGAGGAATATTTGTGGTCTAAAATTAAAGATATAAACAAAACATTGCCTATGTATAAATATATAAAACACATAACAATAACTGATGAACCATTAATAAAAACCACAACTAACAAGATAAAAAGAAAAGAAGAACTAGATAAAATTTTAGAAAAGGAGGTAACCTGTGGATAGAATTAAATTATCTGACAGAATCTTGCCTACATATAGCAAAGGTGAAGAAATATTTAATATGGTGTCTCATATAGTTGGTGGCGCTTTAGGCGTTGTTGCGCTTGTATTATGTGTTATTTTCTCTGCTTTACATCATAATGTTTATGGAGTTGTAGCAAGTTCTATTTATGGCACCTCCCTAATCCTATTATATACAATGTCTAGCATTTATCATGGCTTAAACCCTGATACCAAAACCAGAACAAAAAAGATTTTTCAAATATTTGACCATTGTTCAATTTTTATTTTAATAGCCGGAAGTTATACTCCATTTTCTTTATGTACTTTAAGAGAATATAATTCTGCTACAGGTTGGACAATTTTTGGAGTTGTTTGGGGATTGGCTATATTAGGAATAGTATTTAATTCTATAGATTTAAAAAAATATAAAGTTTTTTCTATGATATGCTATATTTTAATGGGATGGTGTATTATGATACGAATACGCCTATTGCCTCAATTACTAACTTTTAATGGATTTATGTTATTACTAATTGGTGGAATTGTTTATACAATAGGAGCTGTTCTTTATATCGTAGGCAAAAAACGTAAATGGAGACATTCTATATTTCATATTGCTTGTGTCATTGCAAGCTTATTACACTTTTTCTGTATATTTTTCTATGTAATTTAATTTATTAATAAAAGGGCGAATCGCCCTTTTATTATTTCATTCTTTCAAATAAAGGATTAATATTTTCAAGTTTTAAGTTTGGAGTAACTTCTATATAATTCCAAGTTGCTTTATCTATATGCAAATATTCGCGTATTTTCATAGCTGTCCCTGGCATAAATGGTTCTATAAAATTTGATATATTGGCTATTATATTACTACATGTATATATTGTATCATTAAAACCACTTATATCTTCTTTTGCTTGAATCCATGGTTTTCTCTCATCATAGTATTTATTAGCCTCATCTAAGAAACCAATTATTAGTAATACTGATTCTCTAAACTCTAATTTTTCCACTTGCTCCGAAATATTTGTATACATTTTTTCAATTTTATCTTTAAAAGTAGTATCCATATTTCCTTCTGGTATAGTCTCAATACCTTTATATTTTAATGTTCTATTTACAAAATTTCCAAGTTTATTAGTAATCTCATTATGTGTTGCCTTATAATCTTCTATTGTAAAGTTTGTGTCTTTTCTTTCTGGTCCATTTTTTATTAAATGTAATCTCAAAGTGTCTACATTAAGTTCTTCTATTGCATCCAGTATTGTCATTCCTATACCTTTACTTTTTGAAAACTTTTGATCATTAAAATTTAAATACTCTGTTGACACTATCATATCTGGCAATTTGTAATTGTCCTCTAATGCCAATAGTAGTCCTGGAAATATTAGGCTATGGAAAGTTATATTGTCTTTTCCATGCACCATATACATTTTATTATTATCAGATTCTTTCCACCATTGTCTCCAATCCAAATTGTTTTCTTCACAGTATTTCATAGTTGCTGTAACATAGCCTAAAACTGCTTCAATCCATACATACATTCTTTTATTTTCATAACCCTCAACCGGGATTTCTACTCCCCAGTTTAAGTCTCTTGTTACAGCTCTGTCTCTTAAACCTTGCTTTAAATATTTATCTGTTTCATTTTGAGCATTTTTTCGCCAATTATTTTTGTGCAATGATACATATTCTTCTATTTGAGGTTGTAATTTAGATAATGCAATATATAAATTTTTGTTATCTTTAACTATTGTTTTATTGCCACATTCTACACATATTGAACCAGCTAATTCTTCCTTTGTTGGCACGTGGCCACAATCACATTGATCACCTTTTGTCTCATTTCCGCATACTGGGCAAATTAATTTAAGTTCTCTATCTGCTAAGAATTTATTACATTTTTCGCAATAGTTATCTTTGTCTATTTTCTCATATATATATCCATTGTCATACATTTTCTTAAATAACTCTTTTACTTTTGATTTATGATAATCATCATTTGTCTTTGTATATAAATTATAAGAAAAGTTCATCGCTTCAAATACTTTGCAAAATTCTTGATGAAAACCTTCCGCTATTTTGCAAGGTGTGGTGTTTTCTTTTTTTGCTCTTTCAGTTATTGGTGTTCCATGACAATCTGAACCTGAAACATATATTACGTCATCACCTATTTGTCTATGATATCTTGCTAAAATATCTCCAGAAATCAAGCCTGCTAAGTGACCTAAATGCAATGAATTATTAGCATATGGCCATGCTCCTCCAATTAATATCTTTTTACTCATAGTATAATGCCCCCTTTATTTTTATTGTTTAAGCTCACACGGTTTCATTTTGTTCTACATTATTGTTTTCTACTTCGTTTACAACATTATTTTCATCTATTCCATTTTCTGTCTCGTTTTCATTTGTCTCATTTTCTATTTCATTTGCTATATTGTTATTTTCATTTTCCGTTGTATTTGTAGGTTCTGATGGCTTTTCTGGTTTTTCCGGTTCTGATGGTTTCTCTGGCTCTGCAGGTTTAACAGGTTCTGGTTTAGTTTTATTCCATGGATTATTGGGGTCTGGGTCTGTTGGATCCCATCCTTTAAACTCTGCATCTGAAGATATTTTAGGAGTAGCTGGTTTTCCTAATGGTCCAGGATTTGAGCTTCTGTAAAATGTTACAGGTGTTCCGGCTTGGCAATTATAAAATACCCAATAAGCATCTGCCACTGTAAGTCTTATACATCCCATAGAAGCAGCCGTTCCAAGCTTATTATATTCCCAATACTCTAAGCTAGATTTATCATATTTTCTCAAATATGGAACAGAATGAAGTAATATGTTTCCTTCCACCTGAGTTGTATATTGTCCATATACATCTCCAAATAAACCTTTCCATTCCCATCCACCATATTTCTTTAAATAGTATGTACCACTTTGAGGAGTTGCATACCCTGTAGAGCATGCCATTGCTTTTATACACTTTGTATATTTTCCATTAGAATCTTTTTCATAAACATTAATTACATTTGCTTGGCAATTAATTTCTAATTTGTATCTTGTACCATTTTCTGTATCATTTTTTTTAACTTCTGGTTTGTTTTCTTCTTTTTTCTCTTCACTTGGTGTTTCTTTTATTGTATTTTCCTCTGTTGGCTGTTCTTCTTTAACATAATTTTCTGGATTTGTACTTGTTTGTATTGTTTTATTAGCATCTAACCCTTGTTTGGCATTTTTAATTGTTTTTGTATCTTTTAAAATTAAAAATGCTTCTGCCCCTAATAAAATTACCAATATTGATATTATTGCAATTAAAATAATTTTTATTTTTTTATTTTCTTCTATTTCTTTCATTCGTTTTCTCCTAAAATTCGGGTTATTTCTTCATATATTTCTTCATGAATGTCTTCTATACTTCTTATTTCATCATTTTTTACACATTTTACAGTATACCAGTTGTATTTTTTTGCAACATCTATTGCAGCATTATAACTATCAATAATATGGTTTTTATCTCTTTCGTGTATATCTTTTTGGGTATCATGCGTAAATTTATTTTCTCTGTTTGCAATTAGTTCCAATGCTTTTTCTGGAGGCATCTTAAGGAAAAATACCTCTGTTGGGACTGGTAGTCCATATAAATCAAATTCAAAATCCCATAACCATTCTAAAAATTTTTCTCTTTCTTTCTCATTTGCTATTTTCCCTGCCTGATGAACCATATTAGCTGTTGTATATCTATCTGCAAGGATTATACCCCCATTTTTATAATATTCTTCATAATCTTTTTTATATGTTGCATATCTATCTGCTGCAAAAAATGTAGAAGCTATATATGGACTTACATCCTTTGCATTTTCTCCAAATTCTCCTGCTAAATACATTTTTACAAGTGAAGATGAAGGACTATCATAGTTTGGAAAGCTTACTAACTTATAGTCTATTCCATCTTTTTCAAATTTTTCTTTTAATTTCTCTAATTGTGTTTGTTTTCCACTTCCATCTGTACCATCTATTACAAATAATTTTCCCATTTGTTTTACATCCTTTTCTTTAATTTTATATTACGTTTTACTCCAAAACCAATCTAAGTCTTTATCCTTTTTATTATCTTTTGGTTTTTTCGTTTTAAATTCTTCAAATTTTTTGTCTAAATACAAATACGATATGAATGATAAATATATAAAAAACATATCTCCAATAATAGAATACATTAATGCTTTTTTAATTTCATCTACTGTATCTGGTTTTAGTAAAATATAATCTGCCGAATGAAATATAAGAATCATTAAAGATGTAAAAAGCATTAATGCTATTACTATGCTTTTTCTTCTCTTGTAGGATATATACATTAATACAGTATATATAATTAATGCAAACACAATAATTAGTGGCTTTGTAAAATCAATTATTGGCATTTTACATTTACTCCTTAGTTTATTTTAATTTTTTTTCAATCAATTGTGCAAGGTTTTCTGCTTTTTCTTTTAAATATGCTTTGTCTTCTCCCTCTAACATTACTCTTATTAGTGGTTCTGTTCCAGAAGGTCTAATTAATACTCTTCCATTTCCAGAAAATTCCTCTTCTAATTTTCTAATTTCTGTTTGAATCTCATCATCTGTTTCATAGTCTTTTTTCTTTTTAGAATCAATCTTAGCATTTACTAATACTTGAGGATACATTTTAATAATTTTACACAATTCTGATGCTGATTTATTACTTTCTAACATTACTCTAATTAGCATTAATGATGTTAATATTCCATCTCCTGTTGGGTTATAATCTAATAAAATAACGTGTCCTGACTGTTCTCCACCTATATTATATCCATTTTTCAACATTTCTTCTAGAACATATCTGTCCCCAACTTTTGTTTGTTTTATTGTTATTCCATTTTCTTCAGCATATTTTTTTAAGCCCAAGTTACTCATAACAGTTGCTACTATTGCATTATTAGCAAGCTTTCCTTTTTCTTTTAGATACTTAGAAATAATAGCTATTAGTCTGTCGCCATCTATTTCTTCTCCATTTTCATCAACTGCTAAGCATCTGTCTCCATCTCCGTCATAAGCAATTCCTAAGTTACATTTATTTTCTACAACATATTTTTTTAGTACATCTAAATGTGTAGAGCCACAATTATCATTTATATTTATTCCATTTGGTGTATTATTTAATATATAGTGTTTTATTCCTAGAGCGGCAAATACTTTTTCTGCAACAACAGATGTAGCACCATTTGCAGTATCTATGGCAACTACAAAATTTTCTTTTTCATAATTTTCAAAGTCTTCTTCAAAATTTTTCCTAAAGAAATATACATATTCATCTAATAAATCTGTTCTTATTTCTGAAACGCCTATTTTATCATTTACAGCTGTAAAGTCTGTTAATTTATCTGAGTCCATTATTTCTTCTATTTCTTCTTCAATTGTATCTGGAATTTTCATTCCTTTATTACTAAAGTATTTAACACCATTAAATTCATATGTATTATGAGATGCAGAAATCACAACACTTGCATCTGCTTTAAGTTTTTTAGTCAAATATGCCACTCCTGGGGTTGGCATAACACCTAATATTTTTACATTAGCTCCATAGCTTAAGAAGCCTGCAACCATTGCACTTTCTATAAGAGTACCAGATATTCTTGTATCTCTACCTATTAATATTGTTGGTGTATGGTCTGTATGTTTAGATAAAACATATGCACCAGCTTTTGCAACTTTATAAACTAATTCTGGAGAGAGTTCAGTATTAGCGATTCTTCTTATTCCATCTGTTCCAAAATATTTTCTCATTTTTCAATCACATTTCCTTTCTTTTATTTATACTACATATTATTCTGCAAATTTTACTTTGTCAATTACTTTTGGTGTAAATACTTTTAAATAATATGGATTTATATCACTTAGTATATCTCTAATTAGAACTACATTTCCATCTTTATTTGTAATTTTAAGATTTGGAAATGTTTTTAACATTTCCTTATTTGAAAAAATTTTATCAACTAGTGATTTCATTGGCATATTTTTATATTGTTCAATATATTTATCTATATATTTTTCTTCTATATTTAGCTGTACTTTATTTTCGCTTACAAGTCTTACAAAAAATACCTTTAGCCCAATTCCTGTAATTACCATATCTATCATCAAAAATATCATAATAATTATAACAGCTTTTTTCAATTGTTTGTATGAAAATTTTTCTAAAAATTTGTCCACTTTTGGATTAAAATGTGTGATTAGATAAATTGCCAAAATTCCCCAGAACATAGAAAATGCTACACAAATTCTACCATTAATATTAAAAGCCATATCCGAGTAATCCCACCATACCACATGGAATATGGCTTCTCCTATTAAACTAACCACATATTCTATAATTGAGCCAACTAAAAAGCCTCCAAAAAATAATGTGTAATTATTCTTTTTAAATTTCTGTAGAGCCAAAATCATTATAACAGCTCCCAAACCATAAATTGAACAAAATGGTCCAATAATAAAGCTTTTTCGGCTTTCTAAAACACCTTTAGTTAATATTCCAAATATTGTTTCTATTATAAAACCAATAATACTATAAATTATAAAATATGCAAGTAAAGTTGTTATTGTAAATCCTTGTATTTTTAATGGTTCTTTTTTTGATTCGTTTATTTTTTCTCTCATTAGTGCTCCTTTAAACTACATCTTTTCTGGCATCTGTATTCCTAGTAAATTTGCGCCTCTTTTCAATATAATTCCTGTTGCATAAGTTAAATATAATCTTGCATCTTGTGTTTGTTGTTCTTCACCTATTATTTTGTTTTCATTATAGAAGCTACTAAATGCTTGTGCAAGGCTTATTAGATACCTTGCTAATATATATGGTTCATATTTTTCAGCAGCTTGCATAATTATATCTCCAAAATTATAGATTAATTTTATAATTTCTAAAGATTTTTCGTCTTGTAGCTTCTCAAAATTAACATTTTCTATTTTTGGAATGTATCCTGCTTTTTCTAAAACACTTTTAGTTCTTACATATATATATTGAACATAAGGTCCTGTTTCTCCATTAAAATTAAGCATTGTATCCCAGTCAAATAATTCATCTTTTATTCTGCTATTATATAAATCATTGAATATAACTGCTCCTATTCCTATTTTTTTTGCAATTTCTTTCTTATTCTCTAACTCAGGATTTTTAGCATCAATTATTGTTTCTACTCTTGAGGTCGCTTCATTTAATAAGTCTTCTAATTTTATTACATTTCCATCTCTTGTTGATAATTTTCCATTTTTTGATTGAATCATTCCAAATGGAACATGTACTAATCCATTAATGTATTTTTCATCTAAGCCTAACAACTTAGCCACCTCAAATACCTGTTTAAAATGTAATATTTGCTCATATGAAGTAACATATATATTTTTATCATAATTATATTCTCTTGCTCTATACATTATAGCTGCTAAGTCACGCGTTGCATATGTTGTAGAGCCATTCGTTTTGCCTATTATACAAGGTGCCATATTTTTATCAGATAAGTCTATTATCCTTGCCCCTTCGGATTCAACAAGTTTTCCGGTACTTTCTAAAATATGTACTATTTCATCCATTTTATCTGCATAAAAAGCTTCGCCATTTAAAGAATCAAAATGTATGTCAAGCATATCATAGACTTTTTGAAACTCTTTTATACTTAGATCTCTAAATTTCCTCCATAGATTTGTACAATATTCATCTCCATCTTCCAATTTTTTAAAATTATTTCTGCAATCATTTAATACTGTTTCGTCCTCTTTGCAAAGCGCATTTATTCTTATATAAATTTTAGTTAATTCATCAATTGGATTTTCATCTATATTGTACTCTTCTCCCCATCTTTTGTAACCTTCTATTAATTTTCCAAATTGTGTACCCCAGTCTCCTAAATGATTTACACCTATGCAGTTATAACCCAAGAATTTATACAGTTTATATATACTATTTCCTATTACAGTAGTACGTAAATGTCCTATATGAAAAGGCTTTGCTATATTAGGCGACGAATAGTCTATTACTATATTTTTTCCTTCTCCTACTTTACTTGAGCCATAATTCTCTTTTAGTTTTTCTACCTCTGTTAAAACTTCAGAAATAAGCATCTGAGCATTTACATAAAAGTTTAAATATCCTCCCGCTATTTCTATTTTAACTATTTCATTATTTTCAAATGTTAATTTATCTTTTAATTCATTAGCAATAACTGGTGGAGCTTTTTTTAAATCCTTTGCCAACTTAAAGCAAGGAAATGCATAATCTCCCATTTCTTTGTTTGGCGGAGTTTCTATAAATTCATATATATTTTTTGAATCCACATTAGTTATTTCTCCAATTTTTTCCGATATAATTTTCTTAAAATCTACCAAATTAATTTCCCCTTTATTATATATTAATCTCCTAAATTTATTCCTATGTGTCTTGCTGTTTTCACCAAATCGTGATCCAGATTTACTTTTCTTATATTGCTCTCTGCGGTATTGCCAGATGCTGCACCTATTTTTTTATTGTTTCCTACTACATCTTCAAGTGGAACATAATTTAATCTACCATCTTTTATTACTGTTAATACATTAAATTTACCTTCCATAGCAAGCTCCATTGCTTTTGCTCCATATTTAGTTGAAAGGACTCTATCAAAAGCAGTAGGACTACCACCTCTTTGCATGTATCCCAAAACTGTACATCTTGCTTCTAACCCTGTTAACTCTTCTAATTCTTTTGCAACTTTAAATCCTGCTCCTCCTAATTTTGTATTATCTACACCTTTTCCATTGTTTCTTGTTCCCATTATAGTAATATCGCCATTTATTGGCTTTGCTCCTTCTGCTACGACAACTATACTAAATGCCTTTCCTCTGTTTTTTCTATTAAGTATTTTTCTTGCTGCACTATTTATATCATATGGTATTTCAGGAATAAGTGCCACATCAGCGCCTCCCGCTATTGCTGATTCTAATGCAATCCATCCTGCATATCTTCCCATTACTTCTAATACCATTATTCTATGATGTGTTTCTCCTGTTGTGTGCAATCTATCTATCGCTTCTGCTGCAACAGATACTGCCGTGTTGTACCCAAATGTTATTTCTGTACATGCAACATCGTTATCTATTGTTTTTGGAACTCCAATAACATTTATTCCTTTTAATGATAAATCTCTTGCCGATTTTTGTGTTCCATCTCCTCCTAAAGTAAATAGACAATCTATTTCATCCTTTTTAATGTTTTCTACACATATATCTGATAAATCCTTATATACTTTCTCTCCGTTTTCTTCTACTGGGTAATTGAAAACATTGGCATTTGTTGACGAGCCTATTATTGACCCTCCTTTAGGTAATATACCTTTTGCATTACCGGTAGCATCAGTTGCTAACTGTACAAAATTGTTTTGTAATAATCCTCTATATCCATCTATAAATCCATAACATTCTATATTATTATTTTCTGCTGTTTTTATAATTGCACGCATTACTGCATTAAAACCAGAAACATCTCCACCATTAGCAAGTATTGCTACCTTCTTTATCATATGATTTTCTTCCTTTCAAATTAAAATATTCTTATAATATTATACCAATAAATAAAAAAAATACAACCCAAAGTTGTATTTTTTTACTGTATTTATGTTATTTTATGCTCTTGGATGAGCTTTTTTGTAAACATTTCTTAATGCTGGATCTTGAAATTGCATATATACTTGTGTTGAAGATATATCTGAATGTCCAAGCATTGTTTGTATTGCTTTAAGGTCTGCACCATTTTGTAGTAAATGTGTTGCAAAAGAATGTCTTAAAACATGTGGAGTTATATCCTTTGTAATATGTGCTTGTTCTTTATAATATTTAACTATTTTCCAGAACCCTTGTCTTGTTAATCTTTTTCCATTAACATTAACAAATAAAGCTTTTTCATTTTCGTCTTTTATAAGTATTGGTCTTGCTTTTTCAACATATTCTTTTAAAGCCTTTAATGATATAGAGCCTAATGGAATATTTCTTTTTTTACCTACTGTATTACATATAACAAAACCTTGTTCTAAATCAACATTTTCTATGTTCAACGAGATTATCTCTGTAACTCTCATTCCAGTTGCATATGCAAACTCTAACATTGCCTTGTCTCTAGTACCTTTTAAGTCTACATCCTTAGGTTGCTCTAACAACAATTCTACCTCTTGTGAAGTTAATACACTTGGAATTTTCTTTTCTACTTTAGGCGATTGTATATTTTCTGTAGGATCATTTTTTATTTTTTTAGTTCTTACTAAATATTGGTAAAAAGACCTTATTGATGCTAAATTTCTAGATATTGTTGAAGCTTTTTTTCCTTCTTCTTTTAAATAGTCCATATATTCTTCTATTTCTTCATTGCTTGTTTTTGTATAATTCATATGGTTTTCTTCTATATAATCTGCATATTGCATTATATCTCTTCTATATGATTCAAGTGTGTTTTTTGATACTCTTTTGTCATTTTCTAAAAATTCTAAAAATAATTTTATTTGCTTTTCCATTATTGTTATTCTCCTTCTCTCAATTAACATAAACTTTATATATGTTATACCAAATTTCGACTAAAAAGTAAATAGTTTTTCAAAAAATTTTATATGTAATTTATTACCATTTTTAATAAATTAGGTGATATGTACGTTTCAACCACGGCTGATATAACTAGCAAAATTAATATTATTACCGAAAATAATGTATGCCTTATTATCTCAAATTTAATATTTTCTCTTCTTTTATCTTTTATTATCGACTTATATACTTTTATTCCTGTAACTGCTAAAGCTAGCAATGCCGGTATAAAAATTATATTTTGCATTAATAAGCTACATGTAGCAAATATAGTTCCTTTTTCTATTCCAAATGTTGCTACTGCTGAAGATATAGTATATCCCATACAAAATCCCCTAAAAGATACTATGCCAAACACTATAGGCAACCCTATTATTGTTGAACCAGCAAACCACATTATTATTGTAAGAATTACATTATCTTTTATAGAGTTTTTTATAAGTTCCATATTGTCAATTTTATAATTAGTCTTTAGTGAATTAGAAAAATTGTTAAGATATTCCGTTATCTGCGTTATTTGTGTTTCATTTGCATTGTTTATAAATATAACTCCTAAAATTAATCCTATTAAAAATAAAATTGATACTATTGCATATTCTCTTATGTTATCATATAAGTGTTTCTTTATAATGTTTGCAATTGTACTTTTTGCAGTTGTTTTTCTCATTTTATTATCATTCCTTCTTTAGATATATATTTTATACATAATATCTATTCAATAAAATGAGTTTTAGAACCTAGCTTGCTGTTAATTTTCCATAAACTCCTCCGCCACCAGATTGTATTTTTATATTACCCTCTCTTGCATCTATTATTGTGTTTGCAACCTTTTCGCCAACTACACTTTCTATATCATCTTTAGACAACTTGTGCAATATATCCATTTCTGTCCCAAAAGTATTTAATAATTTCTCTATTGTTTTTGCGCCCAACCCTGGTATGAAAGTAAGTGGAACCTGATATATATATGGTGGTCTATGTTTTGGGCTTTTAAATTCCTTTTTGTCTTTTATTAATTCTATTCTATCAAATACTCCAAAAGTAACCTTTTCGCTTGAACATTTTGGGCATCTTTCCACTGGTTCTTTTGTTTCTATTACCGAACTACAATTATCGCAAAATGTTCTATGGTATTTACCTAATTTAGGATCCAAACCATAGTTACACAGTACTTTTCTTCCCTCTTCATTTTTCAAAGCTTTTACAACTTCTTTAAAACTTATATCTTGCACTTGCATTTTATTATATTCTCTAGCTATTTTAGGCAATGAATGCGCATCTGAATTTGTTATGAATGTTTTATCTTCTAATTCTGATATTGTATCTGCCAAATATGTATCTGCACTTAATCCTAATTCTATTGCAAATATCTTACTAAATTTTTCTTTAAATATATTTTGCATTCTATCCACGCAATTTCCGTAATAACTTTTAAATGGAGTAAAGCAATGTGCTGGTATTAAAATTCCATTATTTTTTTCTACTATATCTATTAGCTCATAACCAGAAATATCAGACCTTTGCGTGCTTAATGTTATATTTTTTATATGTGTACTCATTTCTTTTGAAAAAGCCTTTATATCGTCTAAGTGCGGAAAAAAGCAAACATTATGTGCCGCTCCCTTTTTCCCATTTCTTCCAATTTCAGATGTTTCCACTTCACTGCCCAATAATATGCATACCTTATCTTTATATATTATTCCACCATCTTCTATTTCATATGCCTGTCCTGTTCTCAAGAAATTCTCTATATCTTCTATTACATATGGTGATGCACAATCTATTATTCCTACTATTTGTATTCCTTTTCTATCTGCACACTCTTTTGCTATATTAGCAAAATTCAAACTTTTTGCTGCTGTTATCTTTATTGGTTTTCCGCTTTCACTTCTTCCTATATGTACATGTAAATCTGCAAATATTTCTCTCATTTCTTACCACATTTCCTTTTCCTTTTACAATCCTAATTCATCATAAAATCTTCCTGGCTTTCTTAAAGTGTTTTCCACAGAACTGCTTTCTTTTTTTTCAGCTATTTTCATATCTGTATTTTCTATTAATCTATATAACGGAATCCCTTGTATTCTTCCTTGTACAATAGGATATATTCTAGATATTACCTCCATTCCTTTAACCATGTCATTATCATCTGGAATACTATTTATCTCTTTTGCTAAAAAACTTAGAACACCTGAAACATCTGGAATAATTACTTCTCTATTTTCATTCATATCTTTATTGCCTCCATTCTATTTACAAAATCCTTAAATATTTCTAAATATCTATTTTCTTTATCCTTTAAATTTCTAAATTCCAATAGAACTAAGGCTTCATCACATTTAAATCCAATTCTTTCTGGTCTGTCCAGAAGCATTCCACCAAATTGATCAATTAATTCTAAAATATCTGCTTCTGGCTCTCTAGGTTCTAGCCCACTATATCTATTTACTTGTTCACATATTCTGCAAAATCTTTCGTCAAATCCAAGATTTCTTAAATACTCGGCTCCTTCTTTTGCATATGTTTTGATTTTCTCCATATCAGAAAAATTATCAACTTTTTTACAATTACACAATATGCATGCTGTTAAAATTAAATTTTTATCCAAATCAATTTCTGTGTGATCTAGAAATAACTTGGCCAACACCGTCTTAAAAATAACAGTGTTATTAAAAAAAGTATTAGCTTTTTTTCGCAAATAATATGCTATTTCAAGTTTCTTTACCCAGTCTTTTTCTTCCATTATATATGTTGCAAAAGTTTCCATTTCAATGTTTCCTTCCATAATAAATGGGAATGTCTTATGCATACAATTATGTGATTTCCCTTACGCAGATTATATGATAAAAAATATTACATTTCAATAAAAATAATGAAATGTAATATTTTTGTAATATTTTATATGGTAATTATTTTATTAGTATAGTCTAAGTTAGACCAAGAATCGCTTTCATATCCTAGAGTATATACATTGGTCGCAAATATATCAGTTTCTAGCATTTCCTTTAATGCCTTATTTTTAGATTCATCCATATATTTTTTTACTGAAGTTACTATTTGCGCTCTTTTATTATGTTTTACTATTTGTGATATCAGTTTTTTACCTTTTTCATTAAAACCTAAAATTCTTGCATATGGAGTTGTTTTTTTAGAAGTCATCATTTTTTCACTTGTTATTCCTAGTAAAGCATATATTAGAATTCTTTGTATTCTTGTCTGGGTATATCTTTTACATTTTACTATATTGACAAAGTCAACAACATTATTGCAAGAATTTGCTGCATTTTTTATAGCATTTTCTAATCCCTCTGATACATCTGCAAGTTGAGCAATATCTCCCACCTTCATTTTTCTTAAATTATATATTATTTCTTTCTGAAATTTTGATAAATCTAATACATAGTGTCCTCTTCTTAGTTCATCTGCTAAAAGTGCATACGAAGACTTAGGCATAACTTTTTGTATTTCTTCAAACTGACCTGTTGCTATCATTTTTCTTATTGCTGTTGCGCTTGCAAAATCATCTATAATTATTTCATCATTATATAATACTTTTTCTCTTCTAATTCCTATTGGATTTAATTTGCTTTTTAACTTTTTTATTGCCTTTAAATATTCTATTGCCAATATATTGTTTGCCCCTGTTAATATATTTGCATATTGTTTAATATCATTCAAGTACATCATTACAGCATTTTCTCTAGCCTTTGGAAAGGATATTCCTTTTTTTAGCTCATGGTTTAATATATTGGTATATTCTTTTGGCTCCATATAAAAAACATTTGCTATATTGTTTAAACTAGCAATATCTTTTGCCTCTATACCAAAAGATATTGTATCAACTATTTTTAATGAGTCTAATAATTTTATAGCACCTTCTGCAAAGTTTTCTGCGCTTGAAACACTATATACAGTTGGTAATTCTATTACTAAATCTACTCCATTAGCCAATGCCATTTTTGCTTTTGTCCATTTATCTATAATAGAAGTATTACCTCTTTGTACAAAATTTCCTGACATCACACATATTACAAAATCTGCACCTGTTTCTTCTATAGATTTTTTTATATGATATAAATGGCCATTATGAAATGGATTATATTCAGCTATTGTTCCTAATACTTTTGGCATAAACTCACCTTCTTTATATTGTATTGTTTTTTATTTATTGTTATAATATCATATAATAAAAATATTTACAATTAGAAGGAGAAAATTAAATGGAAGAAGTTATTATATATACTGATGGTGCCTGTAGTGGTAATCCTGGACCAGGTGGTTGGGGAACAATTTTAATGTATAAAGATAATAAAAAAGAAATTTCTGGTGGCTTAAAAAATACTACCAACAATGTAATGGAACTAACTGCTGTAATAGAGGGATTAAAGCTTCTAAAATTTCCATGTAATGTTCATCTTTATAGTGATAGTGCTTATGTGGTAAATGCTTTTAATCAAAATTGGATTAAAAATTGGGTTAAAAATAATTGGAAAACATCTGATAAAAAAGAGGTAAAAAATAAAGAGCTTTGGCAAGAATTACTTTCTCTTACCAAAACTCATAAAGTCACATTTCACAAAGTAAAAGGTCATGCAGACAATGAATTTAATAATAGATGTGATGAATTAGCCAGAATGGCAATACATAGTTAGCTTAATTATTTACCTTCTTTTTTAGAAGGTTTTTTCCTTATTTCCTTTTGCATTTCTTCTACCTTATCCCCTATATTATCTTTTATTTCGCTTGCACTCTGGGTTATTTTTTCTTTCATGCTTTCAACTTTATCTGACATTTCTGTTTTTACTTCCTTAGCCTTTTGTGCTATTTGCCTTGCTTTTTCTTTTATCTTAGCCTGCAAATTTGGGTATGCTTCCATAAGTCTTTTGTTGAAAAAAGATTTTCCTATTAATACTTCCCTTACCTTTTTTGTAATTTCTTCTGTGTTATCCTTTATTTTACCTACATTTATGGTTTTAACAGTTTTTGTAAAACTTGATATTACATTATATGAAACAATATTATCTGTAATAAATATTGTAAAACAAATTGCAGAAATAATATTTAACATAGAATTTGAAAGCATATTTAAATATTTAAATGTTATTGGATTTAATACATACATAACCAAACATCCCAATATTCCAAATGGCACAACTGTTTCTAGACATATTCTTCCATTTATGTTATATTTTTTAGCGCTATAATCCCACCATCTTGCTTTAAATATTTTTTCCATTATGTAACTTGTAAAATACTCTAATATTCCACATATTATTACTGCCATCAAAAATAATACTATTGGATCTTTGGTATAGTTTTTTAATAAAATTGTAATGGCTAGTCCACCAAATCCATAAATTGGACAATATGGGCCTATTAAAAAGCCTCTATTTACAAATTTTCTTTTTTCTACAGATACTAATGTTGTTTCTATTATCCAACCCAAAATTGCATAAATAAAAAACAGCATAAAGTATGTAAATACATTTCTCATTTTTTTCTCTCCTCTTCATAAACAAACAATTCATTTTTAAATTTAACATATTTTTCTTAATTTAGCAATAAAAAATCCTTCATATTCTTGTGTTGGACATATGCATAAAGTTCCATCTATTGTTGTTGGTAATTGTGGTAATGTTTCCTTGCCTTCAAATTCAATTGGAACAATTTCCATTCCTTTATTCATTATTGTTTTTACTATTTCTTCATTTTCTTCTTTTAATATTGAACACGTTGAATATACCAATTCTTTGCCACCTTTTAATATTTGTACTGCTTTATTTATTAAACTTCTTTGTGTTTTTTTGCATTTTTCAACAAGCTCTAATGTAAAATACTTATTCAAATCTGTATTATTCATATTTATAGTACCACTTCCACTACATGGGCTATCTAGAAGTATTTGATCAAAAGAGAAAAATTTATCTATATTTCTTGCATCTTTTACCATAACATATGCTAGAGCTCCTTGCTTTTCTAGATTGTATTTTAGTCTCTCCGCTCGTATATTACTCATTTCGCAGGCTGTTATATTTGCATTGTTATTAGTAAGTGCTGCTATTTGTGTGGTTTTTCCTCCTGGCGCTGAAGTCATGTCTAAAATATCTGTTTTTTCTGCAGGATTTAAAATTATTGGTGGCAACATAGATGACAAACTTTGTAAATATATTTCTCCATTTTTATACATTTCTAATTTTTGTATCTCTTCTTCATTTCTATTAAGTATTATAAAAGCCTCTTTACTCCATTTTACTTTTTTATACATTATTCCATTTTCAACTAGCCTCTGTTCAATTTCTTCTGCTGTTGTTTTTATTGTATTAACTCTAAAAGTAAGTTTTCTTTCTAACTTATAGCCTTCTATTATTTGATTAGCTTGCTCTTCGTTATATTCTTTATATAATCTTTCCATAAAAAAATCGGGTAATTTGTTCATCTAATTATCATTCCTTTTTATTATTATTCTATCATCTTCTGCTTTATCTTTTATTTTATCTGCTCTATATGATTTTATTATATATTGGCTCTTCCCATCAAATTTTATTGTAACTGATTTAGTATAATCATTGTTACTTTCTTCATGTTTTTCATCTATTATTAGACTAGCATTACACTTTTTTAGTGTTTCAAATGTAGATATAAATCCAATGCCTGTACCGCCAGTTTCTTTGTGTGTTGTTACAGGTTCCAATCCTAATTTTAACAATGTTTCTATTTGAAATTCTATACCTGTATCACATATGCAAAATTCATAACAGTTATTTTTTATACCCAATATTGCTATAATACTTTTAAACTTATTTTTACTAAAATTTATTGCTATTATTGCATCTTTTAAATGATCCCCAATTAAAGTTACTAATCTATCCTTTTCTATAATATTATTAACTAATGGATATACATTTCCTTCTATTTTTAGCTTAAAATCAATATTATTTTTTATACATTCAATTTGCATATATTTAAACATTTCATCAATTTCTTCTATTCCTGTAAGCGATAGCTTTTCCACTTGTTTTATTGATTTCATTTTATTAGAATATTCTTTTGATAAACTATTTATTTTGTTCGTAATAGCTAGTTCCCTTCCAACTTCCATATTTGTATTATTTATAAAATCATTTACTGTCATCTCTAATGCTTTTTGTCTGTTATAGAATTCATGATTAATTTTGCTAATCTTAAACTTTTCCTCTGAAAGAACTTTTATTTTCTCATCCTTTTGTTTAATTTCATTTTCATAATCTGCCATTGTTTTTTCCAATAACTTTTGCTTATAATATAAAACCAATGTTTTTTGAATCATAACAAACATAATAGTACCTAAAATAATAAATGAAATCAAAATATGCCTTGTCAAATTGCCATAATAGTTGCCAAATAAGGTGTATACAAATATCACAGCAATACTTATGTTTATAGCTATAATCTCAACGTATTCTTGGCTTTTAGTATCTCTTAAAAATTTCATTCCATTTTTTATTCTTTTAATTTTTGAAAATATATAAAACAGTATAATACTTATAAGTGTTATCAAAATAAAATTACAAAAATTATTATTTATATTAAGTATTGTCAACGGAAGAATTTCTATTATTGTAGCCAATGTGTAAATGATATATGTTATTGCATTTGCTACTAGATTGGTAATAAATATAGATATATTTTCTTTTATAAAAAAAGATAAAAAGATGTTTTGCAATATAAATGAAACAATTATTAAAAATGGGATTGCCATATATTTCTTTAATATTGCATATGTTATTGTTGTTAATACGCTTGCACTTGTAATCTTTACCCATTGTCTATAACTTGTAATTTTAATATTTAATATTTTAAATGTCACTAAATACACTAATATATTAATAGTAAATTGCTTTATTAGTAAATCACTATTCATTTTCCATACCACTTTCTCCTCAAATCATAAATATTATATATTAAAAAAAAGACATAATCAATATTAATTACATCTTTCTAATTTTGTTGTGTAGGGCTTTATTTGCACGGGCGATTAAAATCGCCCCTACTTAATTTGAATTTTTGCTAAGTATTAAACTTTAATTATAATCCTAATACATATCTTATCCATTCCCAAATGTCCATTCATATCACCACCTATTTTTTTATTTTTTACAATAAAAAAATATCACTTATATCCATTTATATAAGTGAACAGTAGTGATTCAATTATTTGATTAAATCTGATTTTTGTCATTTAGTGATTATTACTTTTTGTGATATTTTATCACTTTGTAGACATACTTTCTTTCATCTACCAAGTAATATTTGAATTTTGCCACAATGCAATGCATTGTGGCGCTTTTTAGATCATCTTTTTCTTTATTTTATTGGCATAATAATATATAAATTCAGTTGGTGTTGGTACTCCTGTTTCATAATTAATTTTTGCTGTGTAATATGTGGTTAAATCTTCTATTGCAGATATTCGCCAAGCATAAAGTATTGCATTCTGCATTGCTCTGCTTATAGTACTTGTAGACCTTTTATATTTACCACCTAAATATTGTATTATTGATATTTTGCTTTCATTATTTTCTTGCATTATTGCATAATATATAGAGTCATGCAAATACTTTCTGCCTTGTAAATGAGTTCCTACTCCTATCAAATCAAGTTCTTTGTCAATTTCTTCCAATATTTCTTTATCATCATTTGATTCATTGTGTTTAGTATTTTCAGTGTAGCTTATATTATCTGTATACCCATTTAACAATAGTAATGTATCTATTACGTTTTCTTCCGAATAACCTTCTTGTTTTTTATAAAATATAAAATCAACTTTATTATCATGTAAATAATCATAAACAGAGTCTGTACATATGTTTGTAGTTACTATTATTTTAGGCAATATTTTTAACTTAATTTTCCTTAACTCTTTTAAAAATCCAAATCCACTACCTTTTCCATTTGTTAATTCTAGATCTAATATAATACCGTCTGGCATATTATTTTTTACACAGTTTAACGCTTCTACTTCCGAGTTTGTTATTGCAATAAATTTTATCTCACTTTTTGCTCTTTCAATTTTCTTAAATATTTCGCAAGTATTAACATCATCTTCCACTAATAATAATTTCATTTTATTCTCCATAAAAATAAATACCTCTTGTTTTTTCATATATTATCATATTTTTTCATTTTTTTCCACTAATATGTATTGTTTTTTGTCATTTTATAATTTGTTTATAATTTTAGAATTAATTTGATATTAATTTTGTGAGGTTTTTTATGAAAAAGCAAATTGGTTTAAGAATAAAAAATATACGTGAAAATATGAATATGTCAAAAGAAGAATTTTCTAAATTACTTGGTATCTCTGGTCAATATCTAGGAATTGTTGAACGTGGAAAAAGTTGCTTATCCATTGAAAAGTTAAAAAGACTTTGTGATTTAACCAATACCAGTGCTGATTATATTTTGTTTGGCAAAAATAATAATATAAAATCGGAAACTAGTAAAATATTAGAATCTTTTAGTAATGAAGAAATAGAACTTGGTTGTGAGACTTTAAAAAAATTAGCAGTTTTTATTAAAAGTATAAATTAACCTGAGTGGCTAAAACCGCTCAGGTTAATTTATTTCGTTTGTTAGTTTTCTTCAAATTGTGAATTATACAATTTTGCATATGCACCGTTCTTTTTTAATAATTCTTCATGCGTTCCTTGTTCTACAATATCTCCTTGATCCATTACAAGTATCAAATCTGCATTTTTTATTGTAGATAATCTATGTGCTATTATAAAGCTTGTTCTACCTTTCATTAAATTATCCATTGCTGATTGTATTTGTTGTTCTGTTCTTGTGTCTATAGAGCTTGTAGCTTCGTCCAGTATCAATATTTTAGGATCTGTTAAAATAACCCTTGCTATTGTTAATAATTGCTTTTGACCTGCTGAAATATTACTTGACTCTTCATCTATTAGTGCATCATATCCTTTAGGTAATGTTTTTATAAAGTGGTGTACATGTGCAGCTTTAGCAGCCTCTATTATTTCTGTATCTGTTGCATCTTCTTTTCCGTATTTGATATTATTCTTAACAGTTCCATTAAATAGCCATGTATCCTGTAAAACCATTCCAAATACCTGTCTTAACTTTCCTCTATCAAACTTCTTTATATTTGTTCCATCAAGCAATATTGCTCCACTGTTCACATCATAAAATCTCATTAAAAGCTTAACTATTGTCGTTTTTCCTGCCCCTGTTGGACCTACAATTGCTATTTTTTGTCCAGCTTTTATATCTGCATTAAAATCATTTATTATTATTTTATCCTCATCATAGCCAAAATGAACATGTTCAAATTCCACATTGCCTTCTATATCTTTTGTACTTTTAGGATTCGCAATAGTTTTTATTTCTTCTGGTTCCTCCAAAAATTCAAATACTCTCTCCGCTGCCGCTACCATAGCTTGTAACATTCCAGAAACTTGGGCTATTTGATTTATTGGTTGAGTAAATTGCTTATTATACTGTATAAAAGATTGAATATTTCCTACTGTTATTTTGCCTTGTATAGCAAAATATCCACCTAATATTGCTACTGCTACATATCCGACATTACTTATAAAGTTGGTTACCGGATGTATTAGTCCAGATAGAAATTGAGATTTCCAACCAGATTTATATAACTCCTCACTTGCTTCTTCAAATTTGTTTATTACTACATCTTCACTGTTGAATGCTTTTACAACAGTGTGTCCTCCATAAATTTCCTCTACCTGTCCATTTACATGTCCTAAATAATCTTGTTGAGCTTTAAAATATTTTTGCGACTTAGATACTATTGTTTTAACTAAAAATGCTGCAATTGGTAGTATTATCAAAGAAGTAATAGTCATTTGCCAGCTAATAGAAAACATCATTATTAATATTCCTATTAATGTGCAAATAGCTGTTATTATTTGTGTAACACATTGATTCAAATTTTGAGATAATGTATCTACATCGTTTGATATTATTGATAATACTTCTCCATTTGTTTTTTTATCAAAATATTTCATAGGAAGTTTATTAATTTTTTCTATTAACTCATTGCGCATTTTATATGTTATTTTTTGTGCCACTCCTGTCATTGTAAATCCCTGCACTGCAGAGAATACCATGCTAATCAAATACAATGTTAATAATGTTAGAAGAATTTCTGCAATTTTTTGAAAATTAATTCCTTCTCCCCCTGATAATTTACTTATTAATCCATTATATATTTCTGTTGTTGCGTTTCCCAATATTTTTGGTCCTACAATTGAGAAAATTGTACCTCCAATTGCAAATATCATTACTATAACCACTGAAATTTTATATTTAGATAAGTAGTTTTTTATCAATTTATTTGTAGTCCCTTTAAAGTCTTTTGCTTTTTCCATTGTCATTGGTCCTTTTCCTGGTCCCATACCTCCCATTGGAGGCTTTTTTGTTTGATTACTCATATTATTCTAGCTCCTCCTTTGAAAGCTGTGATAATGCTATCTGTGAATATGTATCACAATTTTTCATAAGCTCTTGATGCTTTCCTATTCCTACAATTTTTCCCTCTTCTAGCACCACAATTTGGTCAGCATTTAGTATTGTGCTTACTCTTTGCGCAACTATAATTACAGTTTTGTTTTTAGTTTTTTCTGCTAATGCTGCTCTTAATTTACTATCAGTTTTTAAATCTAATGCTGAAAAGCTGTCATCAAAAACAAATATTTCTGGGTCTATTGCAATCGCTCTTGCTATTGATAAACGCTGTTTTTGCCCACCAGACACGTTTGTTCCGCCTTGTGCTATCTCTGATTTATATTTTTCTGGCTTTGCTTCTATAAATTCTGTTGCCTGTGCTATTTCTGCAGCTTCTTTCATCTGTTTGTCAGACATTTTAGGATTTCCATATTTTATATTTGATTCTATTGTTCCAGAAAATAGTAAGCCTTTTTGTGGAACAAAACCTATTCTTTTTCTCAATTCATGTTGAGGTACATCTTTTATATTAACTCCGTCTATTAATAGTTCTCCACCAGTTACATCATAAAACCTTGGTATTAAATTTACAATAGTAGATTTTCCACTACCTGTACTTCCTATTATTGCCGTAGTTTTTCCCGGTTCTGCTGTAAAATTAATATCTGTTAATATTTCTGCATCTGCATCTGGATATCTAAATGAAACATTTTTAAATTCAACCAATCCTTTCTTACTGTTGTCAAATTTTTTTGTATTTTCATTATCTTTTATTCTTGGCTCTTTTTCTAAAATTTCATTTATACGATTAGCAGAAACCTGAGCACGAGGTAGCATTATAGATATCATAGAAATAACTAAAAAACTTATTACAATTTGCATTGTATATTGTATAAACGCCATCATATCTCCAACTTGTATATTTCCATTTGCTACATTATGTCCTCCTACCCATATAATTAGTAAAGCCACTGAATTCATAACAAACATTAATGCGGGCATCATTAAACTCATAGCCTTATTAACAAATATATTAGTTTTCATTAATATTTTATTTGCATCTTCAAACCTTTTTTCTTCTTTCTTTTCTGTATTAAACGCTCTAATTACTGGCAAACCAGTTAGTATTTCTCTTGCAACTAAATTCAAACGGTCAACAAGCTCTTGTAGTTTCTTGAATTTTGGCATTGCTATAATAAATAATGTTAATATTATTCCTAATATACATAAAATCGCCAAACCTATTATCCAAGCCATTGAAGTATGGCTGTTATTTAATACCCTTATAAAACCGCCTATACCTACTATTGGCGCATATACTACTACTCTAAATAACATTGCAATTAAATTTTGTATTTGCTGTATATCATTTGTGCTACGTGTTATTAGTGATGCTGTAGAAAACGCCTTAAATTCCTCTATGGAAAAGCCTAAAACCTTTTTGAAAACCTTATTTCTTAGGTTTTGTCCTAACTTAGCTGCAACTCTCGATGATAAATACATTATTATTATTGCTGCAATCATACTTATTAATGCTATTCCTAACATCTGCATACCTGTAAATAGTATATAATCATTTTGTATTTTATCTAAGTCCATCCCTATTTGGGCATATTCTTGCTTTGTAGCTTGTATTGCAACTTGTTCTGTCATATTGCCAAATTTCTCGTCTATCATTTTGCTACTTTCTTCCAAAATATTATTCCTTGTTTCTTCTGGCATATTTTTAATTATTGTTAGCAAATCTGCTTGTTCTAGTATTCTTTGTTGTGCTTTAGGTGTGTTCTGTAGAATATTCTTTTTGATCTCTTTGGCTGTTTCTTCATTACTTATACTATATATTATCATTAATGGTTTTGCTATTAATGTATCAAGTTCTTCTTTCTGTTCTTTCTTTAAATTATTAAGTACATAAATATCTTGATTTTCTAATTCTGGATATTGTTTTAAATATTTTTCATACTCTTTATCCTCCATTTCTTTTTTAGAAATTAGAGTATAACAATTTAATATTTTTTCATCATCTGTTGAAAATAGTAATAAATTTTCCATTTGCTCTTTTCGTATTGCTTCTGGAGAAACATTTTGTATTCCCCCTTGTTGTATTCCAATATTAACTATTTTAGATGTATAATCTGGTAATGCTAAGTCTGTACCTGCTTGCAAGCATAGCAAAATCACTATAATTATTACTGAGATTAGTGATTCTTTTAGGTTTTTTAATATTTTTAGCATTTGCTTGTTATTCCTCCTTTTTATGTTTTAAATGATTTTAATCTTTATGTGTTGCATTAATTATATTATTGTGTTTTTTTGGTAAATTCTTTGATTTTAAAATAAACTTGTGGCCATGAATACACTTTTTCTACTTCTCCTGTTTCTATATTATTATTTGTTGTGCCAACAAACATATATGATTTTATTCCTGCATCATTTATTTCTTTACAAAATTTAAAGCAATCATCTATAAATACATCTATATTGTATTCTCTAGCTATCTTTAATTTGTCAGATGAATTTATTAATAATCTATCATATTCTATTTTGTTCTTTTTAAGCCATTCTTCTGTTAACCCCTCTACGCTTTCTATTCCATCTTGCTCATACCTTGCGGTTATAATATAAATGTTGTTTCCTTCTTCTTTTAATTTTTTTATAGTTTCTGCTACATATTGTTTTGGAGTTGCCTCTCTTAAAACTCTTTCAAAGTGTTTATACCAAAATTTTTTTAATGCTTCCTCTTCCCACTTATACATATTCTCTATTTGATCATATGTAGGTATGCTTCCTAAATTTTTAATATCCCCTGTTCCCTTCATTTCCTCAATATCATATATTTGTGAATCTGCTAACATAATTTCAAATGAATTTGACATTGTATCATCTATATCTATTCCTATATTCATACTATTTTTGTTCCTTTCTTAATAAATTTATTACATCATTTTTTTATTTTTCCCACATAGCATACATTATTTTAGCATATTCTAGTTTATATTACAAATATTTTTTCCTTAATTTCAAATGAATTTCTAATATTGAAGACAAAAATAGGCGATTTTACCCGCCTATTGATATTTCAAAAAAATTTTAATTTTATCTTGCCAAACCAGTTAATATCTGTTATTATATATATTGTATTTTAAATATGCCGATGTGGCGGAATTGGCAGACGCACCAGACTCAAAATCTGGCGGGAAACCATGTGGGTTCGAGTCCCACCATCGGTACCACAAATTAGTTTGATAAGGCTAATTGATTCTTAAGAATTTGAAGACTGCACTTCTTCATTTTCTTTTTTTATGCTTATAGCATTTGATAATGCTTGAACAGATAAATCTTTTGACTTGCTATCTAAATGTGCATATATATTTGCAGTAGTTGAAAAGTTAAAATGTCCAAGCCACTCCTGAATTGCTTTCATAGGAATTCCTTTTGCAAGTAATAAACTAGCACAAGAATGTCTTAAATCGTGAAAGCGAATATGTTTTAATCCTTTATTATTTAATAATATTCTAAAATGTTCTGATACATAATCAGGTCTTACAAGTTTTCCTTGTGGATTTACAAAAACATAATCTTTAAATTCATTTATATAAGTTTTACCAAAGGCTTCTTTAAAAGCTTGTTGTTTCTTTTTAGTTTCTAATAATTTTTCAGATATTCCTTTTACTAGAGGTAAAGTTCTATAACTAGATTTGTTTTTAGTTCTATCTTTAGCAACTATTTATCTTTTTCCATCAAGTTTAGCAATAACAACTGTATGCTTAATAGTAATTGTATTATTTTCAAAATCAAATGCATCCCATTTTAAACCTAAATCTACCACTAATTAATTGATTATATGAGGTATAAGTAGATGGCTCTATTTTTTGTTTTACTGTTTCTAACCAATCGTTTATAAAATCTACAAATAATACATTATTGTTTTTATTAGTAGGAAATTGTTTGAAAAGTTCCATATTTAGTTATTTTTCAAACTCCACTTTTAATTCTTCAGCTTTTGCTAAAGCTTGTTTTTTATTACCTCTAACTTTTAATTTTGTGGAAAACCATTTTTGTTTCCTTTTTCCGTCTTTATCTTTATAATTTAAAACAGCTTGATAAATGCCGTTTTTCTCTTGTAGGCTTACTGTTACCATTTAAAAACTCCTTTCCTTGATATAACAGACTAGATTTAACCTACTATTGATATAAATATATATTAACATCTTATCAATACAAAATCCAGTCTTAATTGTTTGTTGTTAGATAAGATATGACATTTGCTTTTGGTATTTTATATTCTCTACCTATTTTTAAAGACTTTATATTATTACTTTTGACTAAACGATAGGCAAGAGTAATACCAATGCCAAGCATATCTTTTAACTCTCTTACAGTTACTACATCTGGATAGGTAGTAAACATTAATTTGTAATTGTCTTTCACATTGTTCATAGACCCCCCTTTCATAATAAATAGCATAAAAAAAGACCTATAATATTTATAAAAGTAGAGCAAAAAGTAAATAATAAATTGTTTAGACTCTTACACTTTCATATATTAAAATATATATGGAGGTGTTTTTTATGTTAGGAAAGTATGGAACTATTTATAAAAATTATTTATAAGAATATAAGAAAGCTATGTATGATAATTTGAAACGTAAAGGAAAATTAGAAGAACATTGTTATCAAAGAGAGAGTGAAATTAAAGAATTGAGAGAAAGATTAGAAGAACAAATAAAATCAAATAATCCACCACCTAAAACAAATGAGTTTATTGTTATGGCACGATATAATCAAATGATAAATGAACAAGTAAATGAACTTCTATTAAAAGAAATGGAATTTTAAAAAATATTAGAAAAAACATTGTTGTGGAGATAAAATATGATATAATAAGATAAATGATATTTGAGAGTTTTAAACGTGATTTGTGTTTACATATATAAGTTTATAATATTCTTTAAATAATAATTATAGCCAAAATAATGAAACAAAAGAAAAAAGGAGGAAAATATGGGAGTTTCAGTTAGAACTAGACAAGCCTATTCCGAAATAGATGAATTTATAGGATTATTAAGTGATGAACAAAGAAATAAAATACCACAAAAATTAAGAGAATTTTTTAGAGAAGAAAAAGATGAAAATTATATAAAAGGAATAAGTCCAACAGAGCCAATAAAAAATCAAAACCTAAAAGAAGAAACTTTGGGAATTATTGCATTACTTAATTTACAATATTGGTGTGAAGATGAAAATGAGAAACAAAGATTAAAAGAAGTGTATGCAAAAAATGAAAAGATATATCAAGAAATGTTACAAGTTTCTTTTAGTCCAGATGATATCTTTAAGAAAAAAAATAACAATACAGAAAAACAACAAGAAAGAATAGAAAATACTCAAATAATTGAATATAAAAAATCATTTATCAAAATGATAATAGGAAAAATAAAAAAATATTTTTAAGATGAGAAATTATATGTGTAGGAGGTTAGTTATTTTATGGAGGATAAAAGTTTTATAAATTTGTTGACTGAAGAAAATTTAGCAAAAATTAATATAGATCCTAGATTAGTAGATAGTTTTAAAAGAGTAATGAAAAAAATGCAAGTTTATTTTAACTCTAATGGTTATACCTCTGAAAGAGATTATCAAGCATTTTTTTATGAATACTTACTTAATCCAGATAATACAAAAAATTTAAGTTTGTTTTTAAATGATGAACCAAGCAAAAGAGGAGCTGGTGGATTTTATACCATTGATGGTAAAAGAATTTGTATAGATGAAAGTAACTCAAGAAAAGACGAAAATTTAGATTCAACATTATGTCACGAGTTTATTCATTTTCTCGTAATGAGAGGAATTATTGATGAACAATATGCTGATCCTCAAATTAGATTTGGAGGTTTTATAAATGAGGCATTAACAGAAATGTTAAATAGACAAATGTATCCCAATAGTGGTGCTTATGAGCCACAGGTTAGTATGATGGAATTTGCAAATTTATTGAGTAATAATGTAAATAATTATAGTATGTTTTTAAGAGGAAATATAGATGCAAAAGGATATGGAGCATCCGCTTGGAATAATTTTGTTGCTAATGCAAAAGCATATCAATCAAAGTGGAAAGGGAAACCTTTTCTTATGGCAGATGCTCGTAAAGATAAATTATATATTAATGCACAAAGACAATTAATAAATTCTAAAATCTCTGTTCATCTTATAAAATCATTTAGCGATTATACTGAAAAAATAGATATTTTAATGCAAAGACCAGCACCAGATTTAGAATATATGGAAACTTTTTTTGAAAAAATGGATATAAGTTTACTTAATAATCTAGGATTAAGAAATCCAGAATTATCAAGTATATTAAAACAAAAACTTCAAGAATACAGAGAAATATCATCTTCTCGTGCAAAATATGGAAACAAAGATATTTATGAATTTGAAATATTAGGTCGTAAAATAGGTATTGATAAAGATAGAAATTTATATGGGGCAAATGGATTGCCATATCAAGCTACTTGGAATCCAAATACAGGAATATATGAATTTAAAACAGGAAATGAAAGTGTAAAATTAGATATAAGTCAAATTGATTTTAAAATTTGGAAAACAAGACAACAAGAAATTGCACAGTATTTTTCTCAGAATGCACAAGATGATGTTAAGTCAGTTGAACAAGTGGCTAAAAATAATGGATTGGTAAAATTAGAAAAGTTTACATTACCAAGTGTAGGAGGAAAGAAAAATTCTACTGTTATATATGTTGCTACATATAATGATAGAATTGAAGTATTAAACAATCCTACTCAAATTGGAACAATGAAAAATATTAATTCAGCACAATATATTGGTGTTACATCTTTAGACCCAAAAGTAGGAGCAATATATTCAAAGCCATTAGGTAGTATTGATAATGGAATTGTATATTCAAAATATAATCAAAAATATTTACACTCAAGAACAATACATTTATTAGCCAAAAAAATAACACCGACTTTAACAGAAGAACAAATAGATAAATTAGTAGAACAATATAAAGCAAGTGATGAATATGATGTAGAAGATAATTTAAGTCCAGAACAATTACAAGAATTTGCAATTATGCAGTATGCGGAAAGTCAATATGATAGAATACCATATGAACAGAAAAAGGAATTATATGATAAAGTTGTAAAGTCAAATGAGAGATTTATTATTTCTACCAAGGATGGAAAAATCAATGTTTCGCTATTGTTTGGAGATGAAATAACTACAGCTTTTCAAGGACAATCAGTAGTATTAGTAGATACAAAAGGAAAAGGGTTATATAATGAACAGTATGAAACATTATCAAGATCAGCTCCAGTAAAAACAACGAGTAATCCATCTGTAATAAAGACAAATGAAGATGGTAATATAATTTTTTCACCAATACAAAGACCATATATAAATCAAGAAACAAGACAACAAGTATTGTCAAGTGCAATTGAAGCCACGGAGGAAACAACAAGAACAGGTACAATAAATGCACAGGCACAAGAATTAAAAAATGCAGTAAAAGATAAAACAAGAGAAAATGAAGAACAATTATTACACTAAAAATTTAAGTTTATAATAATTTGATAAAAAAGATTTACTAAAAGAAAAACTAGCAATTTTATGAAAGGATATGTATGGAAAAATTTAAATTAGATTTAGAATCTCCTATAAAAGGTGTTTATTTAAGCTCAGAGATGATAGATTTGATGAGTATAATACAATGTAAAGACCTACAACAATTAAGCGATTTTGTTATGAATTGTGAGCAAATGACAATAAGTCTAGAAGATAGGAATTCTTGGAGAGAAGAAGATATAGAGGCAATAAAACACAAGATTTTTAAAGAATACCAAGATTCTTTTATATCATTAGAAGAACAGGTTACAGATTCTCGAGCATCGTTTGCACAAGCATTAAGACATATAGGAATTGAAGAAAACATTATAGAAGAATTGTTTAATGTCTATAAAGAAAATGGAGCAAGAGGAATAAAAGAAACGCTATCTAGCAAGTACCCAGAAAAATACGAAAAAATGGCAAAATCTCAACATAGATTTATCGCTTCTGAAAGAGACCAAATAAAAAGAGTTACATACGATGAAATAGCTACTCTTATTGGTACATTACAAGAACATAATACTATTTTATTAGGTGGTGGCAGATATTATGATGTTGTAAATAAAATGGTAAATTCGCAAGAAGATAGGTATGACTTTTATCAAATGCAAAGAGGTTTAGATTTTTGTGAAAGAAACGGATTAAGTGCCAGATACCATACATTATTAGATAAACAAACTTTAGATGGACAACTTGCAGGAAAAAACAAAGAAGAAGTATTGGCTGAAATAGAGAAATTTGTAAGACAATCTATAGATTTTATTAACGAATATAATGCTAACCATGTTATTAAGGATGAAAATGGAAATACAAGAGGGTTAATAACTTCTATTGATTTATTTAATGAAATTATTTCATTTGATAAAGTTAATGAGAATGGCGAAAGAGATGAAAATGGCAAATACAGAAATATGTGGCAATTAAAATATGGAATAACATTAGAAGAATTAATGCAAACTTTTTCGTATGCTTTGGAAAATAAACCAGAAGGTGTAACTTATGTATATAATGAACCATTTTTAGAAAATCTAGAAAGAAGAAATGCAGTAATTTCATTAATAAAACAAATGAAATCAATATCACCAAATTTAATAGATACTTTGGGAACACAAATGCATATAGAAACAAATCAAAATATGCAAGAAGTAGAGCAATGTTTTAAGGATTTTTATAAACTTCAAGAAGAATTTGGACTTGGTATTCAAATAACAGAATTTGATATGTGTTTGCCAGAAGCAGAACTTTTTGCGGAAGATGGAAGTGTAAAAGATATATCAGATGACAAAAAGAAAATGAAAATAGCAGAATTGATAAAAATAATATCAGATAGTGGAGTTGATTTGGAAGGAGTTTCCTATTGGTCTATAAGTGATACACTAGACCACAATGTGCAGAGGACTAATACTAAGACTTTTTTGGCAAAAGATTTCTACAGTAAGTTTAAAGAATTGACTTCAGAAAGTTCCGAAATGTCTTTAGAGCAATTATTGAAACATCCATTTTTATCAAAAGAACAAGTTGGTAAATTCAAAGAATTATATTATCAAGAAGGTGGAAAAGAAAAACTAGAGCAAATTATACAATCTCGCCAAAGAGAAGTTATAGAAAGTAGACTTTCTGGATTATATTCAGGAATTTCAAGAGATAGAGAAACACAAGAATTTGAACAAAGTGATATATTGGCAAGTGCGGTAGAGGCAACGGAAACAGTACGAACAGGCACAATAAATGAACAAGGTCAGACTATAAGAAGCATACAAAGAGATAAAACACAACAACAAGATAAGATGAATAATGGAATTAATAAATAAAATTAAGTAGAAATAAAATTAAAAATCGAGCGCAATCAAAATGTGCTCGATTTCTTTTTAATGACTTTCATAGCATAAAAGTTATGGACACTAATGTTATAATTGTCAGCCAAAGATTTTGAAGTCTTTGGCTGGATTACTATTGAATGCAGTATATAAATACTGGATTACAATGGATTAATATTATATGCAAAATTAAAAAAATTATAATAAAACGATAGTCTTGCGACTATCGGATTACAATGTTTCTTGTTAATTTAATTATACCATATTTAGAAAAAAAGTCAAATTTTTTAGAAAAATTATTCCCATTTTGTCTGTGGGTTCGAGTCCCACCATCGGTACCACTTAATTTTAATCTATATTTACTCCTTTATTTAAAAATTTATTTCCTGCATAATAAATTCCCACGTTGTATATAGCATATACTAATATTCCAACTAACATCATGCCCTTAAGTCCTTCTGAATTTACATTAACATTGTTAAATAATGACATTATTTCTGGATTTATCACACCTGCCATAAATAATATTCCTAGTGATATAGCTGACAATAAACTATATATTGCAAATCCTATTATTATAGACTTAATTATTTTCGAATTATTGCTTCTATGTCCTATTATAAGTCCTAATATTCCGCTCATCATCATAAACAAACACTCAAAGAATAATGTAATAACCATTACAAGTATTAAACTAAATACTGAACTATTCAAATATATTGCTGATTGTTCTAAGGACTCTTTTAGCATAACACATGTTTCCTTATTTAGGCAACTAATAGCTAGACAAATAACTACAACAACAAATGAAGTAAGCAATGTTATAATAGCTGTTAGAATTTTTGATAAGTAGATTTCACTTTTGCTTATAGGAAGTGTGTGTGTCAAGTATGCTTCATCTTTATATATATTTTTTACAAATCTTGCCCAATTTCTCATAAAGCAATTTATTAATATGTTTACTAGCATTGCAATAACAATACCACAGCATACCTTGTCAATTATCAATATTATCAGGCTTTGTTCAAAACTTTCAACAATTCTTACTATTATTGAAAAGAAAATCGCTAACATATAAAATACTAATAAAGGTTTAAAGCACCATTTCAAATCATATTTTAATAATTTACCTAACATTTAAAGCACCTCCTAAATAATTCGTCTATTGATGCACTTTCTTTTTTTCTTAGCTCATCTGCTGATGATGTTAATATAATTTCTCCCTTATCAATAAAAATGACATCATCTAATATTCTTTCAACATCACTAATTATATGAGTAGATATAATTAAGCTTGCTCCTTCGTTAAAGTTTAAAAGAATTGTATCTAAAATATAATCTCTAGTCGCTGGATCAACTCCACCTAATGGCTCATCTAATATATATAATTCTGCCTCTCTGCTCATAACTAATATTAGTTGTAATTTCTCTTGCATTCCTTTTGACATTTTATTTATTTTTAAATTTATATCTAAATCTAAATCTTTTAATAGCTTAATCGCTTTCTCTTCATTAAAATTATCATAAAATTCATTAAAAAAAGTTATTATTTGTGAAACATTCATATTTTTATCAAGATATGTTCTCTCTGGTAAATATGAAATAATTTTCTTAGAGTTTACACCTGGTTTTTCACCATTTATAAGCACCTCGCCACTTGTAGGAGTTAATAAATCATTAATCAATTTTATTAAAGTTGTTTTCCCCATTCCATTTTTCCCAAGTAAACCTATAATTTTTCCTTTTGGAATACTTAAATTTATATTGTTTAAAACTTGCTTGTCATCAAATTTCTTGCACAAATTATTGCATTTAACTAATTCCATCTTTTCCTCCTTCTTGCAAGTATTTTACAGCTGAGTCATAATCTATGCCGATTTTTTTCATATTATTAAGATAATTATCAATTATTTCTTTTGCCAATTTTCTTTTTATTTTTTCAATCAATTCTTCATCTTCTGTTACATATTTTCCATTTGTTCTTTCTGTATAAATTAACTGTTCATTCTCAAGTTCAGCCAACGCTTTTTGCATTGTGTTTGGATTAACCTTCATTATAAGTGCTAGCTCTCTTACAGAAGGCATTCTTTGTCCTTTTTTGAATTTACCAGAAACTATTTCTATTCTTATTATCTCAACTAACTGAATATAAATTGGTCTTTCATTGTCAAATATGTAATTCATAATTACCTCCTTCCTGCATTGTATTACTTGCGTAATACAATGATACTATTTTAAATTTAATTTGTCAATAAAAATGAGCAAATATTTTTTATTTGCTCACTATATTCTTTTTTTCTTTACATTATATTCTATTACTTTTATTTTTCTTATTTCATAATCGAACTCATTTCTTTTAACATTATAATTAAATTCATTTTCATTAATTTTTTCCATTTCAAGTTGATTTAAATCTAATAATACCTCTGTAGATAAGTCCATCCCAATTGGTAGTGTTTTATTAAAATTTTCATAAAATATAATGTTTGAGTAAAATAATATTGGTACTCCTTCTTGAAGATTAAATTTGTGCAATGTAGTTGAGTCCTCTTTTATGTTTTCAAGTTCTTTTATGGGGCTTATATTAAATATCTCCAAACCGTTCATGTTTGCTTGCAAAAGTTTATACACAGCTATATTGTTTTGTAAAGTTATCTTGTTAAATGCCTCTTCTACTAGTTTTGTATAATTCTTTAAATTTTCTTTAAACATATCTATTTCTGTGTTTACATTTATGTTTAACACTTTATATTTATCTTTTGGTATTTCTCTATGCTTTTGATTATTTATTGTACTGATTTGTGTTTTGTCTTTATTCATGCTTCCAAATATATTAAAGTCTTTCATATTTATGTATTCCATGTTGTCTTCATATTCTTGTTTTAGTTTTTTAAACTCTTTTATATCTTCATACTCGTTCTCAAATGCCTTAACAGAATTTATAGCTTGTTTTACAGCAAATATAGCATCTGTTTCATTTTTAGATAGTTTCCTCCTTTGGAGTTCATCTGCTTTTTTTCCTAATTCTTCCATGTCTTCGATATAGTCAAAACATTTTTCAATTTTTATTTTTGGTAACTCTTCTTGTTCTCCTTGTGTCAAAGTTGATATTTCGTCTTTATTAGTAAATTTCCAAAATTCAAAAATACTCTTTTTATGCTTTTCTATCTCATTTATATATAATTCTGCATTTTCTATTTTTTTTGTTAAGTTAGTAATTTTTAGTTCCATAGCATTTATATCTAACTTCATGTTTTTGTTTATTTCATTTTTACTATTTAATCTTGTACAAAGTCCAATTAGATCCTCCAAAGTATACTGTTCTTTTTTTTCATATATTGTTTCCGGCTCTATATTTTCCCTTTCCACTTTTGTTTTTACATCATTTATTATTTGTTTTTTTATACCCTTATTCTTAAAATAGTATTTAATTTTTCCAAGAAAAGTTTTTTTACATTCTAGGAAGGTAGATATTTGCTTTTGTCTTTCTAAATACTCAGCCGTTGCACCATCATTTACCTTTTTAAGTCTTTGTAGCCTTTCTTTTTTTGTTGTTATTTCATTTTTAACTTTTTCTATTTCTTTTATCTTTTTATTTACTTCTGTATTTATAAAAATAGGTAAATATGAATATTCTATTTTCTCATTGTTATATAAAAAATAGAGACCTGCTTGTTCATTTATTTTTAAATCAATTTTATATTGTTCTTCTGCTCCAGTTGATAAGATAAATAATGCTTTTAATAATTTTAAAAATTCAGTTGCTTCTTCTTTATTTCTTATTTTAATTTTATATGTGCTTAAAACTTTTTCATAGACATCTACTTGCCCTAAAATTTGTACTTCTAAATTTTCATCGTTATCATATACTTCATATATATTTGGCCATTGTTTAGTAAAATACCACAAATAATTTTCTATATCGTTTATCTCTGTTTTTTTTAGATATCTTTCAGAGTACTCCATATTACTAATTGGGACAAAAATTTTTCTTTGACCTTTTTCTTTATTACATTGAATTTGTTGTTTTAATATATAAAATAGTTCTGGATTGTTAGCTTCCCTCGTTGGCACTAGCATAAAGTATTTATTGCAATAATCCGAATAATATATCTGCCATATAAAATTATTTTTATATTTAACTTCAAATGGTATTTTATCTTTTAATAATTCTTGCTCTGTTTCTATCTCTTCTATATCATCTATTTTCAAATTTTTTACCATTTCTAAAAATTTAGCAAACTTTTCTATGTCTTCCTCATTTTCAGAATCTAAGTACTCTAAAATTGGGCTTGCTAATTTATATTTTTCTTGTAGTGATGTTAGCCTGTCTGTTGGAGTTATTAAAATTTGAATGTCACAAATGTCTATATATTTATAAATTTTATATGTATCATCATATGACTCTAGCGGTCTATAATTAAGTGGTTTAAAACTTTTTAAAAACTCTGGTACATTTTCTAAATCTAAACCAATATATTCTAGTCTCTGTTCTATTATTTCCTTTTCGTCATTAGTAATCTCTGGCATTTTTACCTCCACTTAATCTTACATTAAATTTAATAATCATATTTATTTTATAGAATTACATTTAACTTATTTCTTTTCTTCTATTTCCTCTTTAATCTTAGAAATAAATTCTTTTACAGGCATTTGCCCTATATCGCCTTCTTTTCTTGCACGTACTCCTACTGCATTTGCTTCTACCTCTTTTTCTCCAATTATTAGCATATATGGAATTTTTTGAAGTTGTGCTTCTCTTATTTTGTAGCCTATCTTTTCTTCTCTGTCATCTAATTCAGCTCTTATTCCCTCCTTCATAAATTGTTTTACCAATTCATCTGCATATTCTTTTTGTTTATCAGAAATAGTAAGTATTTTTACTTGTACTGGTGCAAGCCATGTTGGGAATGCACCTGCATAATGTTCTATTAAGACTCCTATAAATCTTTCTATACTACCAAATACAACTCTATGTAACATAACAGGTCTATGCTTCTCTCCATCTTGTCCTATATAATTCAAGTCAAATCTTTCCGGCATCTGAAAATCTAACTGTATAGTTCCACATTGCCAATCTCTGCCCAAGCTATCTTTTATATGAAAATCAATTTTTGGTCCGTAAAATGCTCCATCGCCTTCATTTACAACATATTCCATGTTCTCATGCTCTAATGCCTTTCTCAAAGCATTTTCTGCTGTTGTCCAATCTTCATCGCTTCCCATAGAGTCTTCTGGTCTTGTAGATAGCTCTACTGTATATGTAAATCCAAACAAGCTATATACTTGGTTTATTAAGTGCATTAAGTCAATTATTTCTGATTCAATTTGTTCTGGTAAACAGAATATATGAGCATCGTCTTGAGTAAAACATCTTACCCTAAATAGCCCGTTTAATTGGCCAGATTTTTCATGTCTATGTACAAGTCCCAATTCTCCCATCCTTATAGGTAAGTCCTTGTATGAATGCATTTTGCTTTTATATACTAACATACCTCCTGGGCAGTTCATTGGTTTTAAAGCAAAGTCTTGCTCATCTATTTTTGTTGTATACATATTGTCCTTATAATGATCCCAGTGTCCTGAACGATGCCATAATTCTTCATTTAACATTACCGGTGTTTTAACTTCTTGATATCCATTTAAAGTATGAATTTTTCTCCAATAATCTTCTAATACATTTCTAAGCACCATTCCTTTTGGTAAAAAGAATGGAAATCCTGGTCCTTCTCCTGTAATCATAAATAATTCTAACTCTTTACCCAATTTTTTATGATCTCTCTTTTTTGCTTCTTCTAACATATTTAAGTATTCTTCTAATTGGCTAGCTTTTGGATATGAAATACCATAAATCCTTTGTAGCATTTTATTTTTTTCGTTTCCTCTCCAATAAGCTCCTGAAGATGTTAACAGTTTTACAGCTTTAATATTACCTGTTTTCGCAACATGAGGACCTGCGCAAAGATCTGTAAATTCGCCTTGTTTGTAGAATGATATTATTGCATCTTCTGGCAAATCGTTGATTAGTTCTACCTTATATGGCTCTCCTTTTTCCTCCATAAATTTTATTGCTTCTTTTCTTGGGAGTTCAAATCTTTCTAGTGGTAAATCTTCTTTTATTATTTTTTTCATTTCATCTTCAATTTTGATTAAATCTTCTTCTGAAAATGGTTTTTCTGTATCGAAGTCATAATAAAATCCATTATCTATTGATGGTCCTATTGCAAGTTTTATTTCTGGATATAGTCTTTTTATTGCTTGTGCCATTATGTGGGATGTTGTATGCCAATATGCTTTTTTTCCCTCTAGACTATCAAATGTTAATATTTCAAGTTTGCAATCTTCAGTCAATTTATGTCTTAAATCCTGTACTTCTCCATTTACTAATCCTACTAATGCTACTCTTGCTAAGCCTTCACTAATTTTTTTTGCCACATCTATTATTGAACTACCTTTTTCTACTTCAATAATAGCTCCATCTTTCAATTCAATTTTTATCATTTTATTTTTCCTCCTTTTTTATGCCTATAAATTAGCATATCAAAAAACTCCTAGGCATTTAACTACGCCCAGGAGTGCTTTTATTAACACGGTTCCATCCTTGTTTTTTACTTAATTAACTTTTAACGCAAGCACACGCCTAGTTTTTGCTAGGAACAATGAGGTAGTTTTTCAAATATGTTTTTTTAGATTAGCTTTCAGCTTTCAACTAATCCTCTCTTTAAATAACCTTTATTTTACTTTGTCTCATTTATGTTTTTAATATTAAATATATAATTATTATACTTTATATTTTTAACAAATGCAAGTGTTTTCCTAATTTTCTTCATATCCCGGCTTTTTTAGTAATTTAAACATATTAGTTTTATATTTTTCTACTCCTGGTTGATTGAATGGATCTACACCTAATAAATTTCCTGACATAGCACATGCTAATTCAAAGAAATATATTAAGTAACCTATGGTTTCTTCATTTAGTTCTTCCATATTTATTAATATATTTGGTACATCTCCCTCCACATGTGCTGCTATAGTACCCTCCATAGCCTTTTTATTAACGAAATCCAATGTTTTTCCAGACAGATAATTCAATCCATCTAAATTATCTTCATCCATATTTATCTTTATTTCTGAGTTAATTTTTTCTATGTTTATTACTGTTTCAAATAAGTTTCTTCTTCCATCTTGTATATATTGTCCTAATGAATGTAAATCAGTAGTAAACTCTACTCCTGAAGGGTATATTCCTTTTTTGTCTTTTCCTTCGCTTTCCCCAAATAATTGCTTCCACCATTCTATTAAATAGTGTAACTTTGGTTCATATGTAACAAGTATTTCTATGTCTTTTTTATTTTTATATAATATATTTCTAACTACAGCATATTTGTAACACTCATTATATTTAACATTTTTGTCTGAATACTGCTCCTGCGCATTTTGAGCTCCTTTAATAAGCTTATCTATGTCTATTCCCGCTGTAGCTATTGGCAGTAGCCCTACCGCTGTAAGGACTGAATATCTTCCACCTATATTATCTGGTATTACAAATGTAGTATATTTTTCTTCTTTTGCTAATGTTTTAAGAGCACCTTTTTTGCTATCTGTAGTAACATATATTCTTTTTCTTGCTTCCTTTATTCCATATTTATTTTCTATCATTTCCCTAAAAATTCTAAATGCGATAGCAGGTTCTGTTGTTGTTCCAGATTTTGATATTACATTTATAGAAAAATCTTTATTTCCTATAATCTCTATTAAATCATTTATATAATTTGTACTTAAATTGTTTCCAACATATAATATTAATGGTGTTTTTCTATCTGATTGTAAATTATAAAAAGTGCTGTTTAACGCCTCTATAACCGCTCTTGCCCCCAAATAAGAACCACCTATTCCTATTACAATCAATATCTCTGAATCTTTTTTTATTTTTTCCGCTGCTTTTTTTATTTTATCAAATTCTTTTTTATCATAATTATTTGGAAGTTCTAACCATCCAACAAAGTCCTTTTTATTTCCAGCTCTTTTATGTAGATCTTCATGTATTCTTTTTACTTCTTCTGCATATTTTACAATTTCCTTGTCAGTTACATTTGTATTTTTTAAATCAATTTTTATATTTTTCATATTAACCTCCATTTTCTTTTGTTATATTTTTTATTTTTAAGTTTTTTATTAAACTTATATATACAACTAAATATGATATTGATAATAGGAATCCACCTAAAACATCACTTGTGTAATGTACTCCAAGATAAATTCTACTTATGCCTATTAAACAGATTAATATGCTTAATAATACAATCAATGACCATTTTATATATTTATTTTTTATATATCTATAAATTAAATATATTAAATATCCATAAAAAGCCATACTTACCATTGAGTGTCCTGATGGAAAACTATATCCTGTTTCTTCAACTATTCTAAATTCAGTTGGTCTTGGTCTTCGCAATATTCTTTTTAGCAATTGATTTAATATTGTAATAATAACTATATTAGAAAAAATAGACAATCCTATTTTTTTATTTTTTATTAATAAAAGTAATGCAATTGTTGCTATTGATAAAAAAATTGCTCCTCCAAAATTAGTTATGAATTTTGCAATTGGAGTTACGAAATCAGATATTAAAAATGTTGATATAATTTTATATCCTATAATATCCCCTTGCATTATTTCTTTATTAAAAACATCTTCTGTTAATGCTAAAAATCCAACTAAACAGATAAATAATACAACCCATTTTAAATTTTTCTTGATATATTCTTTCCAATTATCTTTCAATTTTTCACCTCTTATTATTCTTTTGTTTTCTATAAATGCATCTATGTAATTATATAATAATAGTATTAATTTTGTTTGTCCTTATACATTTTTATAATATCTTTGATGCCCATCTTTGTACCATAATTTAATATTGCATTTGAATATATTTTTATAGCAATATTAGCAATAGCAATTATTGTTGCAATTAAAATTGCAATTGACATTATCACATCTGTTGTATTTGCCAATCCCATCATAATTCTAAATGGCATGCAAAATGGTGATGATATTGGAAATAGTGAAGCAAATACATTTAGTTTACTTGTAGGATTCATCATAGTAAAATATGATAAATAAAATCCAATTACTGCCAATATTGCGACAGGGGAATTAGCTGATTGTATATCCTCCGGTTTGCTCACAGTAGAACCTGTTAGTGCATATAATAAAGCATATGCCAAATAACCTAATATAAAGTAAATTGCAGTCATTATCCCTAAATATGGTGTAATGTTAGACATATCTAAAATAGAATCCAATAACCCTGGTTCTAAAAATGTTTTTGCACTTATTAAGGCTATTGCAACAATTAATATCATTTGGGCTAAACCTACAGTTCCAATTCCTATTGTTTTTCCAAGTACTATTGTTTTTGGACTTGTAGATGTTACTAGGGTTTCAATTATTTTTGAGGTTTTTTCTGTTGTTATTGAACTTGATACTTGATATGCACAAAAATATATAGCATAAAATAATACAATTGACATCATCATCATTGCAAAAACATTTCCGTTTGCGCTCTTTTCCTCTGTTTGTTTTAAGTCAAATTCAAAATTTGGAGTAATTGATTGTAATTGTTCCTCTGTTAGACCTAATTTAGATATTTTCAAACTAGAGTATATTGATGTTAAAGCATTGATGCATCCTTCTGGAATTTCATTCATCATTGTTGTATTTTCTACAATATATGATATTTTTATTTTTTCATTTTCTGAATTTATAATTATTGCTTCTTTTATTTCTTTATCTTCTATTTTTTGCTTTACATCTTCAAATTTTAAATCTTCATTTGTTACTTCAAATTCATATCCTAAGTCCATTTGCTTTAAGTTTTCTAATGTTCCTTCAAATACATTTTTACTATCTATAATTAATAATTTGTTTCCGGTATTGTCTCCATTAAATTTTTTAATTAAATTTGGTACATTAAAACCAATTACTATTAAAATTAAAATGATTAATGTTGATATTATAAATGATTTTCTTTTAATCATATCATTTATTGTAAATTTCATAACTGTAAAAATATCTCTCATTAACATTCACCTACCTTTTCTATAAAAATATCATTTAATGTAGGTTTCTTAATTTCAAATTTGTCAATATTTATTCCATTTACAACAAGTTTGTTTAGTAGTTTGTGTGCTTTTTCTTCATCTGATATTTTTATAACATAATTATTGTTTGTTTCAATTTCTATTTCCAAATTAAGCTCTTTAATATAGCTTTCTATATCTTGTTTTACATCTATTTCCACTCTATTTGCAGGATATTTTTCTTTTATTTCTTTTAGATTGCCTTGTAGTACAGTTTTTCCCTTATTTAATATTAAAATATCACTACAAAACTCTTCAATTGTTGCCATTTGGTGTGCTGACATTATTATATATTTTCCATTTCTTATTAAATCAATTATAATGTTTTTTAATATTTCTGTATTAACTGGATCCAATCCACTAAATGGCTCGTCTAATACCACTAATTCTGGGTCATGTATGATTGCAGTCATAAATTGTATCTTTTGTTGATTTCCTTTTGATAGCTTTTCAGCTGAGATTTGTAAATATTCTTCCACCTTTAATTCTTTAGCCCATCTATTTATTGAACTTATTGCCTGATTTTTTTCCATTCCTTTTAGTTCTGCAAAATACTTTAATTGATCAAATATCTTTGTCTTTGGATATACTCCCCTTTCTTCTGGTAAATATCCAAACCTAACAAGTTTTCTGTCCACCGGCTTTCCTTTCCAAGTAATTTCTCCACTATCTTTTTTAATAATTCCAAGCAACATTCTAATTGTTGTTGTTTTGCCAGCTCCATTAGTTCCAAGCAAACCATATACACCTGGTTTTGTTAAACTAAAGGAAATATTGTCTACGGCTTTTTTTCCAACAAATGATTTTGATACATTTTTTAATTCAAGACTCATTTTCTCTTTTCCTCTCTTTTTTTATTTTTTATAGAACACACTGTATTCCGCTACATGTCTATTTTCATTACACATTTTAACATAACTTTTCTTATTAGTTTAGTACTCTTTTAATTCGGGTAATTATATTAGTTACTATTTGTTACATTATATCATTCACTATATTCTTTGTATATATTTTTTAGAAAATAATAATTCAATTAAAAAAAGGAGCACAATTGCCCCTAAAAAAGAAAAAAATACCTATTCTAATTTATTTCCCTCACAACTTGTTTGACCTATTTTTTCACAATCTTTTACATTTTGAAAACTAAGATACCAAGTCATTCCATTTTGATTTTTCTCAATTTCTCTTTTTCTCTTTTCCAATGCTTCAAATGTTTGTGGTGGAGGTATTATTCCTGGCTGACAAGGTACCCAGTTAGCCGGCGTTGAAAGCTTATTGCTATCTGCCACTTGTAATGCCGTTAACGCTCTTAAGATTTCTGGAATACATCTTCCAACATTCATTGGATATATTAAAATAAGTCTTACCACTCCTTTATCATCAATAATAAATACATTTCTTACAGTTTCCGTTTTACTAACTTCATTTGATATCATTCCATATTTTCTAGCAATTTCCCCACTTCTATCTGCTATAATTGGAAAAGGAACTCTAATTCCAGTTTTACAATAAATGTCATATACCCAAGCTAAATGTGATGCATTACTATCTACGCTTAATCCTAGCAAGCACACATTTAATTGTTCAAAACATGGATTTGCTTTTGAAAAAGCAATTATCTCTGTAGTACATACGGGGGTAAAAGCCTTCAATTTGGGGATAATTATTTAATTATTTTTTCTATATTTCCTATACTATATAATGGTATATTAGTTAGCCATTCTTCTACTCTAAAATTAGCCATTGAGGTTCTAACATTAATTTTTGTATTATATTTTTCTACAAATGATTTTAAGCTTTTGGCTTGTAAATTTTCATTTGATTTTACTTCTATTGGTACATTGTTTTTACCAATTTGTACTATAAAATCAATTTCTGCAATTCCTTTTTCTGATGACCAATAAAACACATTTAATTCTGTACATTCTTTTAATTGGCATAAAACATATTGCTCTGTTAAACTTCCTTTAAATTCTTCAAAAATATCATTGCCTTCTAAAATTGTTTTAGAATCTAAATCTGCCATTGCTCCTAATAATCCCACATCCAATAAATATAACTTAAATGCATTGAAATCTTGATATGCAGATAATGGAACTTTGCAGTTATTTACCCTGTTAACTTGATAAACAAGTCCACAATCTATAAGCCATGATAATGCAATTTCATATTCTCTTGCTCTAGCACCTTCTTTTACTAAACCATATATGAATTTTTTATTTTCTTTTGCAAGTTGTGTAGGAATATTATTCCATAGTTGCCTAATTCTTGGAACAACATTGTTTGGTGCATGTTTAGAAAAATCTTGTTCATAATCTTTTAATAGTGTTTTTTGTATGTTACGAACTTCTGCTAAATTTTTTTCTTCTATATACGAATTAACCACTTCTGGCATTCCACCAATATAATAATAAAGTTTTAAATAATCTTTATATTTATTATTAAATACACTAATCATATCAAATTCATTGTTTTTTAATAAATTTAATAAATGTTCTTGCCCCAATGCATCTAAAAACTCAAAAAAGCTTAAAGGCATTAGGTCCATAAAATTTACTTTACCAACTGGGAATGAAGTTCCTTGATGAATAGCCACTCCCAAAAGAGAACCAGCTGCGACAATATGGTATTCATTTGCATTTTCATAAAAATATTTTAGTGCTTTTAATGCATTTGGAGTTTCTTGAATTTCATCAAAAATTATTAAAGTATTTTCAGGCTCAATATTTATTCCTGATTCAATCTTTAATCCTTGTATTATTCTATCTAAATCAAACTCTTCATTAAATAATATATCCATTCTTGAATTATTATCAAAATTTATGTAAGCAAATTTTTCATAATATAATTTTCCAAATTCTTTCATGAGCCAAGTTTTTCCAACTTGTCTTGCGCCTCTAATTATTAAAGGTTTTCGATTTTTAGATACCTTCCATTCTTTTAACTTTTCCATTCTTTCTCTATACATATACTCACTCTCCTAATGTATAATCTAATTATATTATAACACTATATTTCACAAAAATCAAACGACTTTTGCGGAAAATATGCACATTTTTCAAATGACTTTTCATATATTTAGTCACTTTTTGTAAACGACTTTTAGATATTATATTACACTTTATTTTGAAAAATTCTATTTATATTAACTTTTTAATGTCTGGTTTTAGCTCGAATTTCACACTTTTATCGTGATAAATCCATATTTTATCAATTAAACACTCTAAAATATATCTATTGGGTTCGTTAGATTTTAGAATATCATCAAAATATTCTATTGCCGTTTTTAATTTTTTTATTTTTTCTGTGTCTAAATCTTCTTGCTGTTGCTCTAATAATTTTTGTAATTGTTCTATACGATTAGTTTTGTCTTTTTCCAATTCTTTATATGTATTTTCAATAATTTCTCGTTGATACTCATTTGTAGTATTAGTTAAATCTTTAATTTTTTGACTAATCAAAACTTTGTATTCAGCATTTAAGTTTTCAATTTCAAATTTTATTTTTCCTTTATTATTTGTTTTAGCATTAGTTTTTGTTTGAAGCTGTATTTTATTTATTTCATCTATGTATTTATTTTTAGTGAATTTTAAAAATTCTTTGAAATGCATAATTATATCTGATTCTTTAATTTCATGGCATTTACATCTAGCTTTACCATAAGTTCTATATTGTGAACATTCATAACCCTTTTGAGATTGTTTTCTAGTTATAGTTATGCCACTTACTCCCAAACCACAATCGCCACATCTGCAAAGTCCTGAAAAGTAATAGTTTCTTTTTCTTGTACTTGATGTGCTTTTTGTATTTAGTTTTCTTTTTCTTATTTCTTGAGCTAAATTAAATGTCTCTTTAGATATAATTGCTTCATGATGGTTTTCAAATACAAAATGCTCTTCCTCTGGAAGTTTTATTGCTTTGCCTCTTATGGATACAGTTTTTTTCTTATGAGTTCTAAGTATACCACAATATACATCATTTTCTAAAATGTTTCTTATCATATATGTGGACCATAATTTTTGAACTGGATGTTTATATATTCTGCCTCTTTTTAAATGTTTCATTTGATAGTAAGCCGATGGAGTTGGGTAATTATATTTACTATTTAGAATATCGCAAATTTTCTTTCTTCCAATTCCTTCTTCGGTATATAGCTTATATATCAATTCTATAACAGGTCGTAGTTCTTCCTCAACATATAGCTTTGTTGTATCTTCTGGATCTTTTATATATCCATAATAATTTCCCATAATTAATCTTCCTGTTTTTTGTTTAGAATACATATGGTCTCTAGTTTTTCTTGAACAATCCTTAACATATCTTTCATTAAACCATGTTGTTATTCCAATAGTATCATCTCTATCATTTAAAACATCATAAGTTCCACCCATTTCAGAAACTAATATTAAATTTTTTTGAATATTCTTAAACTCATCTATTAAAACTAATACTCGTCCGTTATGTCTTCCAATTCTTGATAAATCCTTTGCTATGACTACATCAATTTTTCCTCCTTTTACTTTTTCAATCATTTTTGAAAATGCAGGTCTGTTAAAGGTATATCCCGAAACATTGTCATCTATGTAGAAGTCTGAAATAGTCCAATTACGAGAAGTTACATAGTCTTGAATAATTCTTTTTTGTTCTTCAATACTTGCATAGTTTTCTTTATCTTCATCTCTAGACAATCTACAATATCCGTACAACTGTCATTTTACCCTCCAAATCTCGCCTGATATTGCTTGTTTTCATGTTAGCATACATTTCTATTTAATTCCACTTGTTTCGTAATTATTTTTCCAAGAATCTCGGGATAATTCTCTTTTCCAGTTACGAAAATAGCCATACTATATTTTTCTTGTTTATACTTTTTAATTAAATCTTTTGTTTCTTTTTTCTGGAGTTCATCTTCTGTCAAATAAATTTGAACATATTTCGTGCCTTGTATTTCTGTTATTGTAAGTTTCATAATTTATTTTACCTTCCCGAAGTTAAATCTACACAACCCAACTCCTTCATAACATTATTAATAAATGTTATGCTAAAAAGAGAATTGTTATCTCTTTTTATTTTAAATTACAATATAGAAATAGAGTAAAACTTTTTTAAAGTTTGCAGGAAGAGGGAGACGTCCTGAATCCCAATAAGAGCCTAAAAGCGTGGCTTTTAGCAGGATACTCAAAAAATATAGAGGCGACATTTTGACGCCTCTATAAAATTATAGAACTATTATATAAATTGTAATTTATATATAAAATAAGGAAATGATTCTATATAAAACCATTTCCTTATAAACAATATTATTTAATTTCAATATGTTTTGCTTCTGGAAGTTCTTTTCTTTCTTCTTTTTTAGGAATACAAATTTTTAGTATACCGTTTTTAAATTCTGCATTTACATCTTCTTCTTTAATTTGTTCTCCTACATAAAAACTTCTTGAACAATGTCCGTAATATCTTTCCTTATGAACAAATTTGTCCTTTTCTTCATTTTCATCTTCTTTATTAACCTCAGCTGTTACTTCCAAATATCCATCTTTCAATGATAGTTTAATGTTTTCTTTTTCATATCCAGGAAGATCCATTTCAATAATGTATTTATCTTTTTTCTCTTTTATGTCTGTTTTCATTATTGCACTTTCTCTTCTAATTGGAAAAAAATCATCTCCTTCAAAGAAATCTCTGAACAAATCAAATTCGTTCCTTTTTCTTGGTATCATCATCATAAAAACCACTCCTTTTACAAAATAATTTTTTATGTGTTGATACTCTGTTTCAAGGGTATGCGTGTGTGTAATTCTCATTACATTTATATTGTATCACTAATTTTAGCAATGTCAAGTGTAGAGTGCTAATTTTTGTGAATTTTTTATGAATTTATATTTTGCATTTAATTGTTCTAACTTATTTATTGTAATTTGTATAAATCTTTTAGAGTCCTGCATTTAAGCCTATTAAAACATATATGTATAATATGTAAAAGGATAAAACTCCTACAATTATTGATATTATCAATGCTACTAATATTTTTATAACTAATTTCCAATGTTTTTTATCTTTTTTTTGAATATCATTATATACTATTTTGTTTTTTCTTGTTATGAAAAAAAGTTGTATCAAAAAAATTCCCACACAAACAATAAATGAATATATTGTTAATTGCATACATATTCCTCCTCTACAAATTACTATTTTTTAACTAATTACTAAATTGTAATTTCTTGTTATCTATTTTTCTTTCACGCTCTTAATATTTTGTAATTCAAATCTGTATTTTTGTTTTACATTTGGATATTTTTCGTGGTCAACTTCAGAAGCGAACATATCATAAGGTCTTATATATAATCCTGTATCTCCATATAGTGCTCTATATACCACATATTTTTCCCTCGTTTCACTATGTGTTGCAATATCTTCAACTAAATATAAATCACCTTTAAAATGTTTATAAATTGATTTAATTTTTATTTCATTCATTTTTATTCCTCCCCTCCAAATTACTATTTTTCCAACTAATTACTAAATTGTGTAATTTGCAATTATTTTTTACCTATCCTTGTCAAAAATCGTACTACAAATTCAATAGCTAAAATGAATAGATAAAATCCCAGCCATATAGCCAAACTTATTAATTTTATCTCTGCTGTATTTTCTGCTCCACTTCCATCGAATTTTCTAAAAAATAAAAATACACTCATGCCTAAAAATAAGATAAGTTGAATTACTTGAAATATTCTCCGTTTATTGTTTTTCATTCTATTGCCTCCTAAAAAATATAATTTATCTTACAATTTTATCTGTATTTCTTAGTCTTAAATATCTTCTATATAATGCAAATATTCCTCCAGCCCAAGCTAATAAAGAAAATGCTACTAATATATAATCTTTGTTTGTTATAGCCACATAATCCCAATAAATAAGGAATCCAAAATAATATATAAAGAATGATATTACATTTATTTTACTAAATATTTTAGCAATTTTATTTTTGTTAAATATTAAACAAATATTTTTTATAAATAAACTAATTCCAAATATCAAAAAAGGTATAACTACTATTCTTGTTAATAAATCCTTTGTTTTAATTATAATATAACCTAAAAATATAGATACCGCAAAAGCCATTATTGTTTTCTTTATAAATCCCAAATTCATTGTTTCCTCCAAACTCACTATTACTACTATTGGGCTCTACTATATTCTGGCAATTCATATTTCATAAACCAACTGCCCATTTTAACACCAATATTATTTTCATAAGGTTCATTTGGAGATAAGCCAACATAGCGAATTACTTTATAGCCTAATCCCCAATAGGTTACTTTACTACCATCATAGCTAACTATTTTTATGCAACACTTTGGCTCATGTCCTGTTGTCACTCTACCAGTATCTACATAATTTGTAATAAATGCTAAAACAATAATTATTAGGAAAAAAATCAAAGTAATAATTAATAATTTTTTATTCATATTATACAATATCCCTTCATCTATAATTTATTTCCTATCTTCTTCTCTATCTTTTTTAGCCATATAAGCAACTATTAAAAATGTTCCTATTTTTAATTGATTCATTTAATTCACCTCCTATCTTAAATTATTTCTCCCATATAATTACTTTAAATTAAGTGCATTTTTAGGGCATTCTTTAATGCAGTTACAGCAAAGTATGCATTCAGTCCCATTTTTTCTTTTTCTTGAGTCATCTAACATATCCACATTCATTGGACAATTTTTTATACATTTTTTGCAATTAATACATTTACTATGATCACATTTAACTCTCAAATATGAGTAATAACTTGCAGGTTTTAGAAAAACAGTTATAGGACATATATATTTGCAAAAAGCTCTATTATCTTTAAATATAAAAGCAAGTGATATTCCTAAAGCATAATACACTATATTTCCAATTATAAAAGCCCAAAACATTATATTTTCTAAGTTATCTACCTTAAATATAAATAGAGATGCCACAAATGTTAATGATAGCAAAAACATTATATATCTAATCCATCCTAAATTTTTTCTACTATTTTTAGGGGTTTTATATGGTAGCAAATCTAATACCATTCCTGTCCAACAGGCATATCCACACCAACCTCTGCCAAAGAATAATGGTCCTGCTATTTTAGCTACAAAATAATGTATTGTTGCAGCTTCAAATACGCCTAAAAACAAGTAGTACCAAAAGCCTTCAATTTGCATATTTTCTCTACATATAATTCCTAAATACGCAAGCATATATAATCCAACAGCACATTGAACAAAGTTTCTTGCATATTTAACCTTATGCGACATTAAGTACATTCCAAGTGATATACAAATTCCTATATAATTGAAATTCAACAAATAAAATAAGTTTTTTGTTGAGACAAATAACGATACTGCCACAGTTTCAAATATTAGCATCGTTATTAAAATAATTTTATTTTCTTTAATCCATTTCAACATACTTTTCTCCCCAAATTATTATTCATTTTCTTTTTTTTTAGTTAATTAAATTTAATTTTTATCTTCAATTATTTCTATATCCATTCTTTATATTTCTTTATATAAATTTTCTTTGCATAACTTGCTACAATACAATATAAGAATGTGACTCCAAATATCATAAAAATATATTTTAATGCAATTGGTGCTAAGCCTATCGCAGTTCCTAGAGGCGTAAATGGTACTAAAATTCCTATTATAATTAACAGAATTGAAGATATATAAACAGCCTTATGTGCATTACTTTGTATAAATGGTGTTTTTGCCGTTCTTATAATGTGCATTCCTATTAGATTTGATACTATACTGTAAGTGAACCATATTGTTTGAAAGTGCGTAACATCTCTAACTGTGAAAACAAACCATAATAGTAAAAATACAACTATATCAAATAGTGAACTTACAGGACCCATAAAAAACATAAACCTTTTTAAGCTTTTAATATTTAATTTTTTTGGCTTTCTAATCAATTCTTTATCTACATTGTCAAACGGAATTGTCATTTGACCAAAGTCATATAATAATCCTTCTACTAATAGTTGAATTGGTGTTTCAGGTAAAAATGGTAGTACAATGCTTGCAATAATTACTGAAACTACTTCCCCAAAGTTGAAGCTTGTTGCCATTTTTATATATTTCATTAAATTTACATATGTTTTTCTTCCGTTCCATTACACCATCTAATAGTACATTAAGGTCTTTTTCAAGTAATATAATATCTGCAGTTTCTTTTGCTATATCAACTGCAGTATCAACAGAAATTCCAACATCGGAATTTGTTAACGCTGGACTATCGTTTATTCCATCTCCCATATATCCAACAACATTTCCATTTTGTTTTAAAACTCTAACAATCCTTGCTTTTTGTATTGGAGAAAGTTTCGCAAATATATTATTTCTTTTTAATAATCTTGATAGTGCTACATCTGATAATGTATCTATTTTATTTCCAGTTATGATTTCTTTTGAATTTATCCCTGCTTTATTACAAACGCATCTTGTAACTTCTACATTATCACCTGTAAGAACCATAACTCTTATTCCTGCATTATTTAAACCTTCTATTGCTTCTTTTGCACTTTCCTTTGGTGGATCAAGAAAACCAATAAAACCTAATAAAGTCATTTCTTTTTCATCAGTGCTATTAAAATCTTTTTTATTATTAGTTATAATTTTTTTACAAATGGCAACAACTCTAAAACCTTCCTCATTTAAGTCTTTACAAATTTTTCTCATGTTTTCTATTTTTTTATTTGTAAGTTTTTCCGTTTGTCCCTTATATTCAAATGTTGTACAAATATTTAGAATTTCTTCAACAGCACCTTTGGTTATTAATTCATCTTTATTATCTATTTCTACTGCTACAGATAAACACCTACGAGAAAAGTCAAAAGGAATTTCATCTATTTTTTTATATTTTTCTACATTATTCTCAATTCCAATAGTTTTAGCTTTAGCAACTACTGCCTCGTCTATATTGCTTTTTAGTCCTGTTTGCAAATAGGCATTTAAAAAGGCATATTTTAAAATGTTGAAGTCTTCTTCACCATTTACATTTAAGTATTTTTCTAGAACAATCTTGTCTTCTGTTAATGTTCCTGTCTTATCTGTGCAGAATATGTTCATTGCTCCAAAGTTCTGAATTGAATCTAGCTTCTTAACAATAGTCTTCTTTTTTGACATTCTTACAGCACCTTTAGATAAACTTGAAGATAAAATAACTGGTAATAGTAGTGGTGTTATGCAAATTGCTATTGCAACAGCAAAAGTAAATGCTAGAATAATATTATGTTTTTCCACATTTATTAAAAATACTATTGGAATCATAAAAATCATAATTCTAATTAATAATTTACTTATACTTTCAATTCCTTTTTGAAATGCTGTTTTTTCTTTTCCAGAAGTTACAGTATTTGCTATTTTCCCAAAATATGTTGAATCTCCAACTTTTATTACAACACCTTTTGCTGAACCAGATACAACATTTGTACCCATAAAACAGATATTATCAAAATCTGATATACTGTCTAATTCTTCTTGCTTGTTCTCTAATTCAACGGTTTTCTTTATATTATCAGATTCTCCAGTTAATGAAGCCTGTCCTACATATAAGTCTTTTGATTCGATTATTCTTAAATCAGCTGGTATAATACTTCCAGCAGACAATAAAACAATGTCTCCTAAGGTTACATTTTTAACTGGTATATTTATTTCTTTGTTATCTCTAATAACTGTAGTAGTTGTTTCAACTATTTCCCTCAATTTTTCTGCTGCCTTATTAGATCTATATGACTCAAAAAAATCTAACAAGGTACTTGCTGTAACTAAAATTGCTATAACTATTATATTTGCATAGCTTGGTTCTATTGCTAAATATATATCTGTATATATTAAGATAATTGAAATACCAATTAAAATGCAGTTAAAAGGTGTTAGTAAACTTTGTAATAAATAATTATACCACTTCTTAGGTTTCGCCTTTTTTGTTTCGTTAAGACCAAATTTCTTAATATTAATTTCCGCTTGTTTACTAGTAAGTCCTTCTTCATTTAAGTCATGCTTTTTTAAAAATTCATCTCTTTGTGTAGTACTGTCTTCTCCATACATTTTTAACACATCAACATTTTCTTTTGAATCACTCATATTTACACCTCTTTACAAAAAAATATATAAGCTAAATATAATAAGTTTCCTAATATAATTAATAATGTCCTGTTTTTAATTTTTTCATACTCAATCCTCCATTTCAACAAATTACTATTTTTCTAATTCATATAATACCACAAACTCATTTATCCTGTCAAAATTATTCATTGGATAATTTTGACAGGAACAGGGAGTCGCCCCGAATCCCAATAAGAGCCTAAAAGCGTGGCTTTTAGCAGGATACTACAAAAATATAGAGGCGACTTTTTGTCGCCCCTATAAAATTATAGAACTATTATATAAATTGTAATTTGTCAAATTATTTTACTATTTTTTTACTATAAATATCCAATAATTTTTCTTATGTCCAAACCTCTCTACTTCTCTTTTTTCAATTTTTAAAATCTGATAGTCTTTAAAATATTTTCTTAATTCTTTATCATTAAACAAGTGAATATATTTACCTTTATTAAAATAAAAGTTTTCCTCCAATTTTATAGCAGTATCCTTTATAGAGTTATACCCTTCTAATCCATTCACACTTCCAATGAATAACCCTCCATCTTTCAAAACTCTATGTATTTCATTTATCAATTGAGCTGTTTTTTCTTTAGAAAAATAATGTATTGCCAGACTTGAAAATACTAAATCAAAACTATCATTTTCATACTTAAAAGGGATACTCATATCTACTTTTTCAACATTTTTATTGAATTTTTTTACTTCATTTAATGCAATATCCGAAATATCTGTTGATATAACTTTATATCCGTATTCAATTAATCTTTTAGAATATTGTCCTATACCACATCCCAATTCTAAACAGATACCTTTATTATCAAAATAACCTCTATATTCATCTATCCACATGTCTATAGTTAACTGTCTATTTATATGTTCTTTCCAATACAAATCATTTTCAAAATATCTATCATTTATCATATTTTCACTTCACCACCTAGTAAATTGTTCATATTTTTTTGGCTTTATTACCTTAATTAGAGTATATTAAAAATAAAAAATGACAATTCCGTTAGATACGATTTTGCCGATATAAATGTTGAAGGTAACATCAATGAATTTCTATGTCATTATTCTATAATATTATTTTTAATTTATCTACAATATTTGCAAACTTTTTAAATTTATTATCACCGACAAATTACTATTTATCTAATTCCTATAATAACATAAACTCAATTATTCTGTCAAAATTATCCATCGGATAATTTTGCAGGAACAGGGAGTCGCCCCAAATCCAAATAAGAGCCTAAAAGCGTGGCTTTTATCGGGTGACTCATAAAAAAACATGGTGACTTTTAGTCACCCCTTTAATTATAAAATTTATTTAAATTTATATTGTTAAACCTTCATCTTTTTCTTTATTTACAATGGTACTTTTATAAGTATCATTAATAAATTTATCTCCTAGTTTATTAACACCTGTACCACTTCTATTATCATGACTTCTACCTAAAATTATTTTATATTGAACATCAATTCCTAAACTTTGTAATATCTCAATAGTTTTTTTCGCTCTGCAAAACATTTCTCTTCCTAAAGCTTCTCTTTGTTGTTTCCCAACCTCAATTGGTACACTCCTATTAAAATAACTCATATCACTCATAGGAGCTGGATTACCTAAATCATCAACTCTTGAATCTGATTTATTTTGTGTTTCCAATTCACCTACATAATATCTAAACTTAATTTTTGAATAACTTCCTAAATCAAATTTCTTACCGGTCAACTCTTCGTAATTTGCAATTCCTATTGGATATGGTATTTTTTCTGTTGGAATAGGGATACTACCGCTTGCTCCACCTATGCATGCAGTTTCAACTATTTCTGGATGTAACAAGGCAAATCTTTGTGCAAAAACTCCCGAACTCGAATAACCATTTAGAAATATTTTATCTTTAATAATTAATCCTTTTTCTATCTGTAAAATAGATCTTGCTTTATTAATAATATTTACAACTTGCTCATCCATTCTATAATTTTTATCCTTACTAGAAAGACTAAAACATTCTTGAGATAGTTGTTGAAAATAAGGATAATCATTATAACTTGGTATTAATGGAACAACAATTGGACTCGGTAAATCATTTGTTAATTGAGCCAACCTAATCCCTGTTTGTCCTCCTTGTTCTATAATTTTTTCTAGTTCTTCACTTTCTAAATTATTAGATTCAACTATAAGTTGATTGTTTATATTTGATGATAAAGGTATTGCAAGAATACTCGGTATATTAATACATCTATCTATATCCATAGCCAAAATTTTTATTTTATATGGTACCCCATTAATTTGATATTCAAACTCAACATCTTTACCTGAATTTAATTTATTACATATATATTTTATCAATTCTTCTTTATTCATATTCATCACCTGTTTAACTTAATCTTTATCTAATTCCTATGATAACATAAATCCATTTATCCTGTCAAAATTATCCAAGGGATAATTTTGCAGGAACAGGGAGTTATACTAATCCCACTTACCAGCCTAAAAACGAGGTTTTTAGCGTATATGCGTTTTATTTTATGTATAACAATTAGATATACATATTTTTTCATAGAAAAAGCAAGTGTTTTTCTTAAATTCACACTTGCTTATGGCTTTATTTTATTGTTTCTACAATTAGTTTTATTCCAATTTTTACTCCGTTCTTTAAAATAGTTTTCGTTATAATAAGCTCCTATATAATCTCTTGTAGAAATATATTCTGACAATAAATTTGAAATACTTTTCTTTTTATTTTCATCTATTGAATTAAATTCCTGTTTTAACAATTCGACTTTTTCTTTTAATTTATTATCAATTTTTTCTAATGCTTTAGTGTCTTGTTCATTTGTCTGTGCTAATTCTTCAGACATATAATTAAATATTTTTCCTAAAATATCTAAAAAATTATTTTCTAGAATATGTTTTAATTCATTTTTATTCATTTCATCACCACCTTTGTTGTGTGATGTTAACTCTCATTCGGCTTCTTTTCAAGTCCTTTCTAAAAATTATTAGCATAAAGTTTACTAAAATCAAAATTACTATAATCCCTGTCACTTTTATATCGCCAGTTATTATAATTTATATTATTATTCTTTATTATATCTTTAACATCTGTGTTAATAGGTCTTGTCCTAATTTGTTTATAGGTATTAACACATTTGTTAATAGGGGTAAGAATTCTTTTTTGTATTTCTTTTGAATTTTCTTTATATTCTATTTTTACTTTAATATAGCCTTTATCTCTTAAATAACTAATTAATCTTGAGCTATGCACTTTTGATATATTTAGCATTGAACTTATATATGAATTTGACATTATACATTCTTTAGTTTTACTTAATGTTAATATCATTGAATAAATAGTTTTTTCTTTATCTGTTAAGTTTTTATCTTTTGTTATATATTCTGGTAATATTATATATTTAAAATTTTCTTCTTCCAATTTATTATAATCTTCCTAATCAGTCGCCTTATGCTCGATTTTGTGGCAATTTTTATTCATTTTAGAGTAAGTTATCGATTAAAGAAATGTTAAGCAATATCAAGCGTTTCTGATATTTCCCCAAATTGTATGCTCATACGGGGGTAAAATCTCCTGGGTGCGAAAAAAGCACAATCCATTTGCCTTTATAGTTACTTAATTTAATATTTCCCATTGTTGTTGTTGCCTCAAAATCCGGAGCATATTGTCCTATTTTTATAATTCCATTCATCATTATCTCATAATCCATAAAAAATAAACCTCCTACATAATTTGATATATATTATGCAGGCAGGTTTTTCCTTGTGATTATAGTCACAAATTTTGAAGGTTATTGCACTTTTATATATTTAATTTTCTAATATTTGCACTTGTGTTATATCAGATATTTTTGCTGCGAAATATGGTAATTCCTTATCCTTTTCTTTCAAAAAAATGCAAAAAGTATCATTTACTAAAAATTCTCTTGGCTCTAAATCTGGTAATAATGCTGTTGTTTTGTTCGTCATTCCCGCTTCGCTTTTTACTCTTCCACCTTTTTCATCCAAAGAAAATTCTATTGTTTGTACTGCTTTTTCTATAACATATTCTTCTCCACTGGCAAATAAAAATGGTTTAGCTTCTATTTCGTTAAATTCCTTTTTTAATTTAAAGTCTATATTTGGAATTTTTACTATTTCATCTTCTTCTATATTTTTACTTCCCTTAAAATTCTCGTTATTTTCTTTAATCTCTGCATAAATTTCTCCAAATGTATTTGCTTTGTTTCCTCTTGAGATAATTACTTCATCATTAGATTTTGTTAATAATTTTATTGCAAAGTCTTCTTTTGAATTATAATATAATACCTTAACTTGCTCCCTTACTTTTTCAGATGTTTTCTTTTTTATTCCAAAATATTTTACATTTTCCCAATCTTTAAACTTTCCTTTTTCTAATCTGTCAAATACTTTTGGAAATTCAAACTCTTTTTTTAGCATAGAATATAGAAAGTAATCCTTATCTCCTGACTCATTCCAATTAAAATCATCTAATATATCACTTGTTTCGTTAAATTTTCTTTTTATTTCTTTTTCTATCTGTTTTTTTAATTCAATTGTTGGCTTGCCATATACCTTATAATAACTATCTTCTGATAAACATTCTGTATTAAATGTTCCTTTATTTAAATTCCTTACTACATCTAATTGTGGCGTAAATTCTATATCTTTTTTTGCAAGTTCATTCTTCAAATCATTCCATATTAAATTAAATGTACCACACCAAACCGTATCATCTGCTATTTTATCTTCCAAAGAAAGCACCGCATTCATTTTATCTGCCGAAGCCACTGGTGCACTATATTTTTTTCCCCATGTACTAAATAATACAGGTTTATTGTTTTTCATTCTGTTTGTATCTATTATAAAAAGCGTTCCAAATACAATAGCCAATACAAATAAAATAACTAGTAATAATTTCCAAACTCCATTTTTCATTATATCACCATTTCCTTCCTAAAATTTTTTCTTTACACTCACATTATAAAACAGTAAAACTATTTTATCAATAGCTTTACTGTTTTATTATTTGCCTATAAACATTTGTACATATATTTTTCCATATTTTGAACCATTTATTACTCCAATCCCAGTATAATTAAAACTACTATTTAGTATATTAGCTTTATGTCCAGAAGAGTTCATCCATGCAGTTACTGCCGCACTATTACTTGAATTTCCGGCTATGTTTTCTCCTGCTGTTCTATAAGATACCTTAAAATTGTTTAGCATATTAAATGGTGAACCATATGTAGGTGAAGTATGTGAGAAGTAGTTATTGTTTACCATATCTTGTGCTTTTATTCTTGCTACTCTTTGCACTTCATAATCTATTTTTAATGGACTTAAACCATTTTGACTCCTTTGTTGATTAATTAAATTAAATACTTCCCATTCATCTGAAGTTAAATTTGTTGTATTAGTTGTATTATTATTATTTGAATCATTATTGTTTAAACCTGTTCCTGTTCCAGTATTAGGATAAATTGGCTTTATATACTTTTTACTTACTGCTCCTATATAATTGCTATCTAATTGTACCACATACCAATCTCCAATCCCTGCAAATACCCTAATATATTCATTCTTTTTTACTGTTGCAACTATTGGAAATTTTGTACCTGGTCCGCTTCTAACATTTAGTAAACTTGCTGTAACTAATCCTGTTGTAAAATCAACATTATAATAATGATCCATTCCTAAAGATATTGTTACAACTGATAATGTAATTATCATAATCGCTAATATACTTATCTTAAACAAAACACTTTTCTTTAACTTTATAACCACCCTATTATCTCCGCCCTTTCTAAAGCAATGTTTAATCCTCCTAATTAATTTTATTAAGTATAGTAAGTCCCTATTCACTATCACTTATAATATTTTTTCTATAAGTTCATCTCTATTCTTACTTGATAATAAAACTGGTGGTATATCTAAAACCGTTTTTGCTCCATAATCCTTTATCAAACTTAATTTATAAACAGCTCTTGCATATGCTACTAAAACACCGGCTGTAAATTCTGGATTAGAATCCAATTTTAAAGAATACTCTACTATTTGCCTATTCTCTGTACTTGTAAAACCAGAACAAATTACACTTCCTCCATGTGGCATTTGATTATGTTTTTCTTTTAATTCTTGTTCTGTAATAAAATGAATTATTACTTTGTAACCTTCAAAATAATTTTTCATATTTATTATTTTTTGCTTTATATCTTCTAAATCAGCCCCCTCCTCTGGTACCACAAAACATTCTCTTAAGTGTTTTTGCTCATTCGTTAAAAATAGTATTTCTCCTCTTCTGGCTTTCTCTATTTCACTATCTATGGGAATTGTATATTGTATTGCATTTTTTACTCCATTTATTTTTCTTATTGCATCAGAATGTCCTTGACTTACCCCTTTCCCCCAAAAAGTATATGTGTGTGCATTCGGAATTATCGCTTCTGAATACAATCTGTTTATTGAAAAAAGTCCCGGATCCCAGCCTGCTGATATAAGAGATATTGTATTACTTTCCCTGTTTATTCTATTAATTTTCTCTATATATTCTGGTATATTTTTATGTGTGTCAAAACTATCTACTGTATTATATATTTTTGCAAATTGCGGAACTTGATTTGGCAAATCCTTTGCAGAACCCCCACACATAATTACAACATCTATTTTTTTTCTGTATTGTTCCATATCTTCCATTTTTATCAATGGTACCGCTGTTTGTATGTCTCTTCGAGAAAAAATAGCAACTAATTCCATATCTTCGCTATACTTTATTGCCTCTTCAACACCTTTTCCTAAGTTTCCATATCCACAAATTCCAATTCGTATCATAAAAACCTCCTAAACTTATTATATGTTTAAGAGGTTGTTAAATTAACTTAAATTTTAGCACTCATTAAATTTGATGAAGAATACCTTTTTAGACCTTTATTAAAAACAATAAATGCAAAAATTGAAATGCATACAGTAAAAATAATTACTATTATAAATTTTATAAAATCAAATCTTAACATTATTTCAAATGGCATATAATTCGCTATTCCTACTGGCAAAATTGTATATAGCAGTATTTTTATACCACCATCAAAAATCGTTCCTGGATATGTATCAAAGTGAATTGAGGCACTATTTAACACATCAGCTACAGCATCTCCTTTTACAATCCAAAATGATAAACTTCCTACTATTCCTGCAAAAGCAGTTACTATTATTCCACCTATAATAGAAAAGAATGTAAATATCAAAAAGTTTTTTATATTTATTCCATAAATTGTTAAACAAATATATCCATATATTAAATCCCCTATTGCTGATATTTTAGAATCTGATGTTATTACACTTAAGAATACATTTTTAGGTTGTACCAAGAATGTATCTAATTGTCCATTTATTATTAATTCTGAAATGTTAAATGCTCTTCCAAACATTACACGTGAATATCCATAAACACTTGATGCTAACCCCCATAATAGTATTATTTGCTTTATGTTGTATCCTCCTATTTCATTTTTTATATTAAATAATATTATCCATTGAATTATAAAACTAGCATTATTCAATATCATAAATAATATATTAGTTATAAATGTTACTTTATTTACCATTTGCATCATTATATTATACTTAACAGATAATATCATAACTTTTATCTGATTTTTAACCACCGTTAACATTTAATTTTTTCACTCCTTTTTCATATAGTATTAGTGTTAATGTTATAGCAACAAATAAATATATAATTTGTGCTAGTAAAATTTGTACAAAATTTTGCAGACTAAAATTTATTAATAATTTTGCTGGTCCATATGTTACCACATATATTGGTGTACATTTTATTATTGGTCTTAAATATTGGGGAAACATTTCAATTGGGAACATTGTTCCTATTAGTAATATCATTTTGTCATATATCCAATGAAATGGTGTAGAATCTTCTATCCAAAATGAAATTATGCTAATTAATATTTTCATAATGGCATTTATTAATATTCCGAAATACTATAACTATTAATATTAATGGAACAACCGCTAAGTTAAAATCTTGAATAGGGCCTATCCAGCATATTCCAATTATTGCAGCCATTATACTAAATATTATTGTTTTTAATGTTATCTCCCCAAAATATTTAGCCATAATGTAGAATATATAATTATATGGTTTGTTAATCTTATAGGCTACATCTCCTGTTCTTATATCTTGGCTCACTTCATTTGTTAGCACTTTATTTTTGGTAGCATACCACAAAGCTTCTGTTATTAATACATACCACATCATCTGGTTTAATGTATACCCATTTATCATATTACTTGGATCCTCATAAATATATTGCCATAAATTCATTAACACAATCATTATTATAAAAAAGTATATAAATCCAATTAATATATTGTAAATGTATGTTAAATTTTCTATAAGTGTAGATTTGTAAATATATAAATACTTTCTCATTGTTTTATCATCCCCCTTTTTTTCTAAGAAGTTAGTTATATTCTTTTGTTCCCTTATATATTTCTGTAATTATATCTTCTAATGGTTTGTTAGCTTTTAGTTTTTCCATAGAGCTATCCAATATTATTTTTCCATAATTTATTATAATTACTCTTTTGCATAGTTTTTCTATATCTCCTATATCATGACTTGTTAAAAAAATTGTTGTTTTATATTCTTTATTCATTTTCTTTATTAGTGCTCTTACATTTTCTTTTATCACTGGGTCTAGCCCTATTGTTGGTTCATCCAAAAATAGAATTTCAGGTTCATGTATTAATGCAGCTACTATTTCGCATCTTATTCTTTGCCCTAGTGATAAATTTCTTACTGGTGTATTTATAAATTCTTGTAATTTAAAAGTATTTTTTAGCTCTTCTATTTTCTTTTCTATTATGTTTTCTGGTATATCATATATCGCCCCAAAAAATTTAAAGTTATCATATGGAGTTAGATGTGTCCAAAGTTGTTCTTTTTGTCCAAAAACAGTTCCTATTTTATATGCTAATTGTTTTCTTTGCTTTGATGGATCTAAATCCATTATTTTTATTTCACCTGATGTAGGATATAAAATACCTGTCAACATTTTTATTGTTGTTGATTTTCCTGCTCCATTTGGACCTATAAATGCTAACATTTCTCCTTCCTCTACTGAAAAATTTATATTATTTACTGCTTTTATTGTTTTGTACTTTGGTTTAAAAATGGATTTTATGCTTCCTTTTATTCCTTTCTCTTTTTCCTTTACCTTAAATTCTTTGTTTAAATTTTTTACCTCTATTATTTTCACTTTTTCTCATCCCCCTTTTTCTGATAAAACAAAAAAGCCTCACTAAGAAATCTTTTAAGACTCCTTAGTAAGACTTTATTTATCTTACTTTCTGTGTAAGTAATATTTTTATTACTCTTTACCGCTCAAGAATTTAATGCTTTAGGTAAACTCTTAAATTACATTTTCTATATTAACATACTTTTAGTATTCTGTCAACCTCTTTTTCTTTTTTGTGCATGGTATGCTACTTCTTCTTTTATTATATCTGGCGTTATTTCTGAAAATGCCTTTCCTATTTTTATTAATGTTCCAGGAAGTATCATAAATTTATTTTTTAGCATTTTATCTATTGCATATTGGGCTACTTTTTCACTTGATAATCCTGGTATTTTAAATTTTACATTCGCAACCTTATTAAAATTTGTGTCTACTGGCCCTGGACATAGCAAACTTATTTTTACATTTGATTTTTTCTTTTTTAGTTCTTTTCTAACTGCTCTCGTTAATGCAACAACATAATTTTTTGTCGCATAATATGTTGCCATTAGTGGTCCTGGCATAAATCCAGCTATTGATGCTACATTTAATATATTTCCTTTGTCTTTTTTTATCATGTCTTTTAAATATAGTTTTGTTAATATCTGCACAGCTGTTATATTTGTATTTATCATAGTTATTTCTTTTTCTAAATCTGTTTCTGCAAATTCTCCAAATAAGCCGAATCCCGCATTGTTTATTAATACATCTATATTTTTTTCGTTTTCATACAATTTGTAGCAATTCTCTTTTATGTTTAAATCCATAGGGTATATTGTTATATTTATTTTATTGTTTTCTGTTTCTAGTTCATTTTTTATTTTAGTTAATCCATCTTCATTTCTAGCAACTAAAATTAGATTATAATTTAGTTTTGCTAAAATTCTTGCCATATCTCTTCCTATTCCAGAAGAAGCCCCTGTTATTAAAACTTTCATATTTAATTCTTCCTCCATCTATGGTTTATGTTTGTAAGGTATCCGGGTGTTTCTGCTGTGTCTATAACTGCATAGGTTTTGTTTATTATATTATTGTTATATGTTGTTCCGTTGCCACCAATTATATTGGTACAATTCGAAAACATACTTGTTGAATTTGTAACCGCTGTTGTCGTCCATCCTGTGCTTGTCTCTGCATTAAATTCACTTACATATATTGTTGTTAAAGCTTTACAATTATTAAACATAGTTCTCATGGTTATTACATTAATTGTATTAAAGCCACTTAAATCTAATGTTGTTAAAGCCATACAACCACTGAACATAGTTTGCATATTTGTTACGCTACTTGTATTGAAATTACTTAAATTTAATGTTGTTAATGCTTTACAGTTATAGAACATTTCTAACATGCTTGTTACATTACTTGTATTGAATTTACTTACATCTAATGTTATTAATTTACTACAGTTTGAGAACATAGACTGCATATTTGTTGCACCATAAGTACTAAAGTTGTCAAAAGTTATTTTTGTTAATTGTGTTAAACTTTGAAATAAATATTGTGTTTCTGTGTTTGTAGCAATTACTCCATCACTTGTAAAAGTTAATTCATATAATCCATTTCTGTCTGTATCTGTGTAATATGCCATTATGCTCTCATCTTGTTTTTCTGATGCATCAAAAGTTTCTATTGTTCCTTCTGGTTTTTCTTTTCCTAATTTAAATTCTATTGTTTCTATTTTATTTTTTATTATTGTACTATTTAAATATTTTCCAGTTGGAGCTACTCTGCTAGCAGATATTAACCTATTTATCTGCTTGTTTTTATTAATATTTGTAAGGTATCCTGGTGTTGTTGCTGTGTCTATAACTGCATAGGTTTTGTCTGTTATATTATTGTTATATGTTGTACCATTACCTCCCACTAATTTAGTACAATCACTAAACATAATTTTTGAATTTGTAACCGCTGTTGTAGTCCAACCCGTATTTGTTTCCGAATTAAATTCACTTACATATATTGTTGTTAAGTTTCTACAACCTCCAAACATTAAGTACATATTCTCTACATTGTTTGTGCTAAAATTACTTAAGTTCAAAGTTGTTATATTACCACATTGATAAAACATTAATGATGCGTTTTTTACGGCAACCACATTAAAATTGCTTAAATCTAATGTCGTTAGTCCACTACAACCTCTAAACATAGCATCCATAGCTGTTACATTACTTGTATCAAAATTGCTTAAATCTAATGTTGTTAGTCCGCTACAACCGCTAAACATACCACCCATGCCAGTTACCTTACTTGTATCAAAATTGCTTAAATCTAATGTTGTTAGTCCGCTACAACCGCCAAACATACTTCCCATAGCTGTTACATTTTTCGTATTAAATCCACTTACATTTAGAGTTGTTAATCCTTTACAACCATAAAACATAGAAGTCATTTCTGTCACATTACTTGTATCAAAATTGCTTGTGTCTAGTTCTATTAACTTACTGCAATTTTGAAACATATAAGACATGATTTTTACATTACTTGTGTTAAAATTACTTATATTTAGTTCTATCAATTTGCCACAATTCAAAAACATATTTCTCATAGTTGTTACATTACTTGTATCAAAATTATTTAAATCTAATGTTGTTAGTCCGCTACAACCATCAAACATACCTCCCATAGCTGTTACATTTTTCGTATTAAATCCACTTACGTCTAATGTTGCTAAACTATTACACTTACTAAACATACCATTCATATTAGTTACATTAGCTGTATTAAAATTATTTACATTTAGTCCTGTTAAACTACTACATCTACAAAACATTTCACTCATATCAGTTACCTTACTTGTGTCAAATCTACCCAAATTTAATGTTGTCAATTTATTGCAGTCACGAAACATTGTACTCATAGTTGTTACATTACTTGTATCAAAATTATTTAAATCTAGCGCTGTTAAATTGCTACATCCATAAAACATTCTATTCATATTTGTCACATTACTTGTATTTAATATACTTACGTCCAATGTTGTTAAACTACTGCAAAAACTAAACATCTCTCCCATACTTGTCACTTTACTTGTGTCAAATTTGCTTAAATCTAGCGTTTCTAGTTTTGAGCACCAATTAAATAGTCCGTGCATTCTAGTTGTTCCCCATGTACTAAAATTGTCAAATTTAATAGTTTTTAGATTAACTAAAGCCGAAAACAAATAATTTTCATATATATGTTTAGTTGTTGCTATTATTTCTGGACTTAAAAAGGTTAATTTATATAATCCATTTCCATCTGTATCTGTGTAATACCCCATTATGCTTTTGTCTTGCTTTTCTGATGCGTCAAAACTTAATTCATTTATTGTGCCTTCTGGTGGTTGTGTTCCTTGTGCAAATTCTATTTCTTCTATTTCATTTTTTATTACCGTACCTCTTAAATATTTAGCTGTTGATCCTGACCCCGTAACTGCCATTAGTCTATTTGGTTCTGCTATTTTAAAGTTTATATATGAGCTTAATATTGTTTTTTCTGGTATTGTTTGATTTTTATATTTAAATGTTATATATAGCTCTTTTGTTTCTTTTGCTCCTATTGTTTCTCCTATATTAAATCCACTTATCTCAAATACTATGTCTGGATTGTCATAAAATTCTTCGTCATACAGTACTGCTACAAATGGATATGTTTCTTCTGAATTGTTATATATTGTTACTTTATATTTTATTTCTGAGTTTGGGTTTTGTTCTGAAAGTGATATCAAGCTTTGTAGCATTGTTCCTCTATAGTATTCTATATTGGATGCATCTACGTTTGCATCTACTCCACTTACATATGTTACATCTGTTATGAATACTCCATTTTGTGTTGTTGCTGTTATTCCTCCTGTTATTTCTGCTGTTACAGAATTTATTGCGGAATAGCCTATTCCTATAAATAATATTGCTCCTAATAACACAAATAGTATTAATGATTGTTTACTAAATTTTATATAAAATATTGGTGTGTGTACAGCACCAATAACTTTAAATTTCTTGTCGTTATATTTCACATTTTTCTCCTTGTGATCTTCTTTTTTAGTAATTTCTTCGAAGTGCGGGCGATTAAAATCGCCCCTACAACTTATTTCTTTGCTTTTTGTTTTTTATTTTTTGCTTTTTCTCTTAATTCATTCCTTATTTCTTTTACTCCTAATACATAAACAAATAAAACGTCATTATTTATTATCATAAATTTTGTTCTTTCTTCATTCTCTGCATACATTAGTATAGGCGCTTGTATTGTATCTCTCATTTCTAATATTTCGTTAAATGTGCCTATTTTTAAAATTTTATAACCTTGTAAGTTTTCTTCGCTACTTATTTTTTGTATATTACTTTTATAGTTAAATAATATTTTTCTTAACTCTTGCTCGTACATAGTTTCTGCGCTTCTTGTTTCTAACACATATTTTATAAACATTAGTAATATTATTATTCCTATGGTTAAAATTGAAACTCCTGTTATTAAAACGTATGTTAGGTCACCATATTGGCTTTCTTGTATTAGCATTTTTCCTTCACCTTTTACTACATTTGTTGCTATGCTTACATCTACTGTTTTGGTGGTTAGTGGTACATTTAGTGTCATTACCTTTTCATCTTTATTTACTTGGCTTCCATCATATTTATTTATTACATGTAAATACATATTTACAGATAAGGTACTATTAGTGTTACTTAAATTATATACTGTTATAAATTTACTTATTTTTCTGTTATATTCATTATAGTCTATGGTGAATTTTTCGTCTATTTCCAATTGTTTCGAGTTTGTTTCTGTTGCTGGTTTACTTGCTATTTCTTCTTCAATTGTATATATTGAGTTTTCTCTGCTACCTTCCTTTACCTCTATTTGGCTAAGTATTTTATAATCATATATATAGTCTTGTTCTTCTTTTAAATCTAATTTATATTTAAATTCGGCTTCTATATCTTTTATTATACTTGCAACTACTCCTGTGCTTCCCTCCAAATATTCTCCTGTATAGAATTCATTTTCGTTTAGTCTTATTTTATATTCTACTTCTGCATTTTCTTTGTATTCGTTATAATAGTTTTTACTTAATATTGCATATGTTGCTATAAGAATAATAGCTACTAGTATTACTACAAAACTTCCTACAGCTAATTTTATTTTGTGTCTTCTTCTCTTTCTCTGATGTTGCAATATAGTATCTTGATTTACTTCTCCCATCTTTTTATCCTCCGATTTTTACTTATTAATTATGTCATTTAATAATAGTGTAATTTTTCCTATATATGGTATTTTACCTTTAACTATTCCAACTATGTTTTTTTGTGTTCTAAAGCCTTTATCTTCCTGTTGGTTTGCATCCCCTTTTGTATAATATCTTATTTCTTCTCCAACACTCTTTTTATCAATTATTCTATGAATCACAAAAACATTTTCCGTTTTAAATACAATTATTTCTCCTATTTCTAGTTCTTCTTTTTCATAGCGTTCATATATTATAATATCGCCTTTATTTATAGTACCTGTCATACTTCCTGTGCCTATTACTAAAGTTCCATATCTAAATCTGCAAGAAACTACCATTATTAGCAGTGATACTAATATACACAGTATTATGCATATTATCATTTCTTTTCTTTTTTCACTCACTGCTACAATCTGCACTCTTTTTGAGTACAAATTCTCTAGCAAAACATATGTCACGTATGGCACAACAATTCCTATTATTGCTCTAAATAATATATCTATGTCTGGTGTTATTGGTATAATATACATATACATTAATGTTATTATTCTATAACATATTACTGCTTTGTAATTTCCGTATTTTGTTACAATATAGTTGTACAGCACATTGTTAGCTATTGCAGTAAATATTGTATAGCTGACTAATGTAAAATAGTCTTTTAATGTTTTTATACTGCTTATATTTGTTGATATTATTATTTCTAATAATATCATTGCTATTAAAATTATTAGATTAGCCTTTTTTTGTTGTTTTATTAATATCTGTTTTCTAATAATTTCTGATGATATTATTATTACTACATATGGTATTATATAGTTTATTATAGACCATTTGCTAAATTTTACTACAGAGCTATAAAAACCCAATTTTATTCCTAGCATATATAAAATTGCTACATAAATTATAGCAATTGTACTTACTAAAAGTATCATCTGCTTTTTATATATAGTTTCTGTTTTTTGGCCTTTAATAAATTTTATTGCTATTACCATAAATACTAATAATACTGTCATTATTATTGTTCTTGTTATATATTCATTAAAAATGAGAGCTAAAAGGAGAACTAAAATTAATGAAAACTCTATTATATATAATCTAAGTCTATCACTATTCATAATTCCTCCTTTTGCTTTTCTTATCCATTTTAATAATTATGGTTGTACTGGATCTGCATTAATTGACATATTTACTGTTGTTGCTACTGGATCATCAGTTACTGGTGTTTTAATTAGTTCAACTGTTAGTTCTACTTCTACAGTTGCATCTTTTGCTAATTCCATTGTATTGTTTTCTGCTAATCCTGTAACTGTTTTTGTAGCTTTAAAATAAGTTGTGTTTTCAACTACTGGGTCATTTACAGTTAATTTAGCTGTTAAATCTGGGCTTGCATTTTTTATTGTGTATTTAGCTGTTACTTTATCTCCTTTTGCTGTTAAGCCTGCAACTTCAAATTTAGCATTTGTATCATCTGTTAATGTTGCTGTTGCTGTTACACTTGCGTCAAGGTTTTCACCTTTTGTTACTGTAGGAGTACCTTCAAATCTTACTACAAAGTTTCCTTGTTTAGTTGTTGCACCTGCAGTACCAGAGATTTTCAAAGGTATAGTTGTTATTGCTGCATATCCAATTCCAATTGCTAATATAGCAACTAGCACTATTATCCCTATAACTTTCTTTTTATTATTCATGATTTTTCCCCCCTTTGTTTATATAATACTATTTATTAATCTATAAATCAATACTTTTTTGTTTCTTGTTTATTGTTAAATTGGCTTAAACGGTTTAAATTTATTACATTCCGGGCTATATATTACATTTCAATTGCGTTTGTATTACATTTTCATTACAAACATTGCATAATAAAAAACAACCAGCTTGCATTGTCTGATTGTTTTAGCAGTAAAATTTGATTTGAGGAATATCATTAGAAATTATATTAAAATAAGATAAATAATAATAAAATAGCTTGTATCCTTAGATACAAACTATTTACAGTAATTTTTCTATGGTAGCGAGGGGGGGATTCGAACCCTCGACCTGTCGGGTATGAACCGAATGCTCTAGCCAACTGAGCTACCTCGCCATATGATAAAAAATTAAAGCCCCATATGTTGTATGGTGGCTTGAAGTGGAATCGAACCACTGACACGAGGATTTTCAGTCCTCTGCTCTACCAACTGAGCTATCAAGCCAGTTATTTTTGCCTATATAATAAAAAAATGGCGACCTGGAACGGGCTCGAACCGTCGACCTCTAGCGTGACAGGCTAGCGTTCTAACCAACTGAACTACCAGGCCATAGATTTTTATATATAGAAATGGTGGGCGCAATAGGTCTCGAACCTATGACCTCCTGCTTGTAAGGCAGATGCTCTCCCAGCTGAGCTATGCGCCCATTTCCTACGACTTCCTTAGTATACTAAATTTATTACAAATTGTCAATACATTTTTTGAAATTTTCAAAATATTTTTTTCACAATTAGGGACTGTCCCCTATTGTGAAATTTACTCCTATTATTCCTCCTATTATCCCTGCTAAGATTGCTGAAATTATCATTATTATGGACTTGAGGCTTAGCTGAAGTCCAGAAAACACTATGCTTGATGAAACATATAAAAAAGTTATATATATTAATCCTACCATGCCTCCATTTATCATACCATTTTTATTTATATTTCTTGTACTTTTTGCGCTCCCTATTAGAATACTTATAGCTGTTATTATAATTACTATTGGTGTTATTGTACTTTCTGGTATATTAGAATATGTTAGTATTGTTGCAAATATAAATAAAAAAATAAATGTTAATATAATTGCAAAAAGACTTCCTTTTACTATTCTAATTATGTTTTGCTCATGTTTACTTCTTTCCATTTTATTTATTTTTTCCATTGTGACCTCCTTTAGTTTTTTATAATTATTCTTTTACATTTGTATTCTTGTTTTTGTGTTTTAGAACAATTGCTTTTTGCAAAAAAAATAATGTGCTTATAGCACACTATTTTTTTATTATTTATTTTGTTCAAGGTAATCTTCTATATTAATTTCCTTGCCTTCATATACCATATAATATTTATTCACTCCTGCACTTAATACTGAATAAACGTTTTTTAGTGCAAATTGTATTTTTGTTTTTCCTGTTCCATCAACTAATCCATATGCATTATTCTTTTTTGCAACAATTAGTTCATATTTTGGTATTACGACTACAGGGTCTGCTATAGATTTATACTTTTCTGTACAACCTATTTCATCATATTCCAAACCTAAAACCTCTTGCCCATCTGTGTTATACATTCCCCATTTTTTATCTTTCATGACAGGAATATATTTATCTAGCATTATATATTGATTATCTATAGAAGGATATTTAGTAGCGTCAACACCTATTTGGTCGTATTCTGAATATACTATTGTTTTTCCTTCTTTATTTATTATTCCAAATTTTTTGTTTATAGCCACTAAGTATAGTTGATTATTTATTTGCTCTATATTGTCATACTCTGGTGGAATTATAGGGGTTGCTGCATATGTTATTATTCCAACTTTATTATCATCTGTTTTAACTATAAAGCTTTTTAATGATTCGATAAATTTTATGCTTTTATATTTTGTACCTATTATAGTTTGCCCTTTTAAATCACAAACTCCAAATTTCTTCTCATCATTTTTTACAACCATCATTCCATATAATATTGCTTTTTGATTACTATAATTAACATCTTCACCTACAAGCGCCGAAGTTTTTTCGAATTTTGTACCTTGAGCCGTATATGATGTTACTAATTTTGAAAGTGTATATATATCTATTTTATTATTTTCTTTGTTGTATGAAATTGCTACATTACATCCATTTGATATACCATTTATAGATGCATATAATTCTCCATTAATTTTTTTTACTGGTTCATCAATTTCAAAATATTCATAATTACTTACTTCATTTGTTGTAATTATCTTTTTATAAATCTGATTAGAATCTAACACATATGAGGTAACCTCATCTTTATTTTTTATATAACATTTGTTTTTGTCTTCTATGTATGATTGTTTGTATTCTCCATCAAACACTTCATATCCCACCTGTTTAGCAAATGTTTTTATTGGAATGTATATTTTGTCTCCTTCAAAAACTATTTTGCTATCCATTATTTTTGTATTGTCTGCACCATCAATAAATATTTTTAACGCTTTTTTCTTCTGAACATATAAAAGTCCTATTAAAATAATTATTAAAATTGAAATCACACTTAATATAACAATAGTGGTTTTAAGTGTTTTTTTTATCTTTTCTTCATTGCTAGATTTCATGTTTCTAATACCAGTAAGATCCATATTTTATTACATTCCTTTCTTTCAGGTTCGCTTTTTCTAGCTCGTAACCATTTTTTATTCTTTTGTATAACCATATTTAGCGTAAAATTCTTTTTTAAAATTCAGCAAGTTGTCATTCTCTATTTCTATTCTAACTCTTTCCATTAATTTAGTCAAGAATCTTAAATTGTGAATTGATAATAATCTTACTCCCAATATTTCATTTGCTTTTATCAAATGTCTTATATATGCTCTTGTATAATTTTTACAAGTATAGCAGTCACATTCTGAATCAAGTGGTCCCCAATCTTTTGCATATACTGCATTTCTTACTACCACTTTTCCATTAGATGTCATTGCTGTTCCATTTCTAGCAATCCTTGTTGGCAATACACAATCACACATATCTATTCCAGCAAGAGCTGCCTCTATTAGGTAATCTGGACTACCAACTCCCATAAGGTATCTAGGTTTATTTTCTGGCATTAATGGAGTGGTATATTTTAATATTCTTAGGAATTCTTCAGTTGGTTCTCCTACACTTATTCCTCCTATTGCATATCCTGGAAAATCCAATTTAATTAAGTCTTCTGCACTTTGCTTTCTTAAATCTTCATAAAATCCGCCTTGTATTATTCCAAATAGACCCTGTTTATCTGTATTTTTGTGTGCCTCTTTACACCTAACAGCCCACCTTGTTGTTCTTTCCATTGATTGTTTTGTATATTCATATGTAGCTGGGTATTCAACACATTCGTCAAATGACATTATTATATCTGCTCCCAACGCTTCTTCTATTTCCATTACTTTTTCTGGTGAAAAGAAGTGTTTACTTCCATCTAAATGTGACTTGAACTCCACCCCTTGTTCTGTTATAGTTCTTAAATCACTTAAGCTAAAAACCTGAAAGCCTCCACAATCTGTCAGTATTGGTCTGTCCCACCTAATAAAATTATGCAATCCGCCTGCTTCTTTTACTAATTCATGTCCTGGTCTTAAGTATAAATGATATGTATTTGATAATATAATTTGTGCTTTTACTTCTTCTTTTAGTTCTTCAGGTGTTAAAGATTTTACTGTTGCCTGTGTTCCTACAGGCATAAAAATTGGTGTTTGTATGTCTCCATGTGGAGTATGTACTATTCCTCTTCTAGCACCACTATTTTTGTCAACATGTAATAATTCATATGTTATTGCTGATTTCATTCTTGTTTCCTTTCCTAAAATGCAAATAATTTTTTATATATTTAATTGTTTTATAATATAGCCATTGCATCTCCAAAAGAAAAAAATCTATATTTTTCTTTGACCGCTTCCTCATATGCATGCATTATATAATCTTTACCTGCTAACGCTGACACTAGCATTATTAAAGTAGATTCTGGTAAATGAAAATTTGTAATTAAACCATCTATACATTTAAATTTATAACCTGGATAGATGAATATTCCTGTATCTGCTTCTATTGGTTTTACATATCCATTTTCATCTGCAATACTTTCTAACACTCTACAAGAAGTTGTTCCAACAGCTATTATTCTGTGTCCTTCTTTTTTTGCTTTATTTATTTTTTCTACATCTTCTTGTTTAATGTAAAAATGCTCTGTATGCATAGCATGTTCTTCTACATTTTCTTCTTTAACTGGTCTAAAGGTACCTATTCCCACATGCAATGTTACATTTGCTATATCTATTCCTTTTTGTCTAATCTCTTCTAGTAGCTCATTTGTAAAGTGTAGACCTGCTGTTGGCGCCGCTGCTGAGCCTTCATACTTTGCATACACTGTCTGATATCTATCTTTTTCTTTTAGTTTTTCGTGAATATATGGTGGTAATGGCATAAGTCCAATTTTATCTAAAATTTCGTTAAAAATTCCATCATATGTAAATTTAACTTTTCTATTTCCACCATTCATTATTTCTAATATCTCTGCCTGTAATATTCCATTTCCAAATATTACTTTTGTTCCTTCTTTTAAACGTCTACCCGGTCTAACCATAACTTCCCAATAGTCGCCTTCAATTCTATTCAAAAGTAAAAATTCTACATTTATTCCTGTTTCTTCTTTTATTCCATATAGTCTTGCTGGTATTACTTTTGTATTATTTCTTACAAGACAGTCTCCTGGTTTTAGATAATTTATTATATCTTTGAATATTTTGTGTTCTATTGTTTTATTCTTTTTATCTAAAACCATTAATCTTGACTCGTCTCTATTTTTTATTGGAACTTGTGCAATTAGTTCTTGTGGCAGATTATAATTAAAATCTGATACTTTCATTTTGTTACTCCTTAATTACTTGACTGCATCTATGGCATATTGTAGGATTTTCTTTGTCTTCTCCTACTGTTGTAGAATACATCCAACATCTTTCACATTTTTCTCCTTCTGCCATTTCTACTTTTATGCCGATTTTTTCTTTTTCTTTTCTCAAATTTTCTTCAACCTGTAAATCTGAAACAATAAATACTGTTTTTAATATTTCTAAATTATTTTTTATAAACTCGTAATCTTTGTCATTTGCATATAATGTTATCTTTGCATTCAAAGAGTGTCCTATAATTTTGTCTGCTCTTGCTAACTCTAAGTTTTTAGATACCAACTCTTTTAGTTCTAATATCTTATTCCATTTTTCTGTTAGTTCTTTATTGTCATATTGTTCATTAACCTCTGGGAAATATGTTAGCATAACACTTTCTACTTGTTCATTTTTCGTGTGTGGCATATATTTCCATATTTCTTCAGCTGTATAGCATAAAATTGGAGCTAATATTTTTACTAATGTATTTAATATTTCATACATTGTTGTTTGTGCTGCTCTTCTTTCTATAGAGTCCTTTTTAGAAGAGTATAATCTATCTTTTATTATATCTAGATAAAAATTACTCATATCTGTTACGCAAAATTGATTTATATCGTGATATACAATATGAAAATCGTAATTGTCATAATTATTCGTACAATCTTTAATAAGTTTATTTAGCCTTGTTAAAGCCCATTTATCTATTTCTTGTAACTTATTATATTCTACAGGTTCTTCTGGGTTATAGTCAGAAATATTGCCTAATATATATCTTGCTGTGTTTCTTATTTTTCTATAAACTTCTGCTATTTGTTTCATAATATCTTGTGATACCGTTATATCTGATTTAAAGTCTGAAGATATTACCCATAGTCTTAGTATATCTGCTCCATATTGTTTTATTGCATCTTGTGGATTTACACCATTACCTAATGATTTAGACATTTTTCTTCCATCCATGTCTATTAAAAATCCATGTGTTAAAACCTGTTTATATGGTGATTGACCTGTTGTTGCAACTGCTGTTAACATAGATGATTGGAACCATCCTCTATATTGGTCATTTCCCTCTAGATACAAATCTGCTGGGTATGGTAGACCTCTTTCAACCAATACGCCTTGATGTGAAGAACCAGAGTCAAACCAAACATCCATAATGTCAGTTTCTTTTTTAAAGTGTGTATGCCCACATTCACATTTTGCACCTTCTGGCATCAATTCTTCTTCTGTCATATCAAACCAAGCATTAGACCCTTTTTCTCTAAATATTTTTTGAATTTTTTCTATGCTTTCTTTTGTAATATATTCTTTTCCACATTCTTTGCAATAGAATATTGGTATTGGTACACCCCATGTACGTTGTCTAGAAATGCACCAGTCACTTCTATCTTTTACCATGTTTAATATTCTATCTTCTCCCCATGCTGGAATCCAATCAACTTTCTTTATTTCTTCTATAGCTTTTTCTCTAAAGCCATCTATTGAAGCAAACCATTGATCTGTTGCTCTAAATATAATTGGATTTTTACATCTCCAACAATGTGGATATGAGTGAACTAATTCTTCTTTTTGCAATAATGCATTATTTTCTTCTAGCCATTTAATTATTTCTGCATTTGATTTTTCATAGAATAACCCTTTAAATGGTCCTGCTCCTTCTGTCTGATAGCCTTTTCCATCTACTGTTACTACTATTTCTAATCCATTTTTCATTCCACAAAGATAATCTTCTTTACCATAACCAGGTGCAGTATGTACAGCCCCTGTACCTGTACCCAATTCTACCAATATTGTATCTTCACTACCTAATACAACTTTTGATTTTCTGTCTAAAAATGGATGTTTACATTGTATTCCTTCTAGATCTTTCCCCTTTAATTGTTTTATAGTTTTATAATTTTCTATTTTGGCTAGTTGCATTACTTTATCTACAAGTTCTGTTGCAATTACTAATTTTTCTTTTCCCGTGTCTACAACACTATATTCAAATTCTTCTCCTACAGTTATTCCTGTATTTCCTGGAAGTGTCCAAGGCGTAGTAGTCCAAATTACTATATATGTGTCTTTTTCATCTAACTTTCCTTTTCCATCTGCCACCCTAAATTTTACATATATTGATGTTGTTTTTACATCAGCATATTCTATTTCTGCTTCTGCTAATGCTGTTTCACAGTCTGTACACCAGTATACAGGTTTTAGACCTTTATATATATAACCTTTTTGGTACATTTCTCCAAATACGCCAATCTGTCTTGCCTCAAATTCTGGCTTTAATGTTATATATGGGTTTTCCCAATCGCCTAAAACTCCTAATCTTCTAAATCCCTCAGTTTGTTTTTGAACAAAACCTAATGCAAAGTCTCGACATGTATTTCTAAATTTTATAACTCCTATTTCATCTTTATTAAGCCCTAATACTTGTATTGCTCTTTTCTCTGTTGGCAATCCATGTGTATCAAAACCTGGTATAAAAGGAGTATAATACCCCTTTAAATTTTTATATCTTACCACCGTATCTTTAAGTACCTTATTTAAAGTATGTCCTAAATGGATTTCTCCATTTGCATATGGAGGTCCATCATGTAATACAAATGGTGTTTTTCCCTCATTATTCTTTAACATTTTTTCATACAGTCCATTGTCATACAACTCTTCTTTTATTTTTGGTTCATTTTCTGGTAAATTTCCTCTCATCGGAAAATCTGTACTTGGCAAGTTAAGTGTTTTGCCATAATCTTTTTTTTCTTCTTCCACTTTATTTTCCCCTTCCTGTTCTTTTTTAGTAATTTCTTCGAAGTGCGGGCGATTAAAATCGTCCCTACATTTTTCAATGTATGTTAAAAACCATTTCGCCCTTTTTAGGACGAAATGGTTTTGTTTCCGCGGTACCACCTAAATTAGATAATTTAATATTATCTCTCTTAATATCTTTAACGCAAGATTTACGGTTTAATTTACTTATTTCTGTTCAATTGAACAACATAAAAGGTGATAATATATATTTTTCATATACCAAAATTTCAGCAAGTATTTGGCTCTCTAAATATTACTAATTTATATACCGTGTCCTTTATTATCGCTTTTTTTATAATTATTTCATATAGTAACACTTTTTTGCTTATTTTTCAAGTGTTTGTGTTGTTATTTTAATAATAATATTAATAGTGTTCCTATTAACACTCCTTGTTTCATTTCTTCTGTTATCTCAAATTCGCTTTCTGTTGCATTTTTTACTTCTTCTGCTGTTGCTTCACTAATCTTCATCTTTTTTATGTCTTGATATTTAAAATTAACCTTATATTCTATTTCTTGTCCTGGTTCCAAATTTTCTATTTTTAAATATTTATTTCCTATATTCACATCTCTAAGTGTAGAAAATTCAAATTTTATGTACTTTTCATTAATTGTTTCTTCTGTATTATTTTTTATCTTTCCATTTACATATCCATTAACATAGGTTGCTTTTGCTTGTTCAATAGTTATGTTAGGATTTTCTACTTCTATTTTACTATCCTCTATTGCCTTGTATGTTCCATTTATATATAAATAAATCATTACATTTGAAAATACAAATAATAGTGCAATTATTAAGATATACATTATTATATTGTGCATTCTTTTTCTTTTATCTATGCACCAAAAGTCCATATAATCACTCATTTTGTTCCCCTTTCTTATTTATATAGGAATTTTATATTTTTCTAAATACTCCTCCAACTTTTCCTAGAATTTGGCAATCTGGAACTATAATAGGATCCATTGTACTATTTTCTGGTTGCAATCTTATATGGTCTTTTTCTTTATAAAATGTTTTTACTGTTGCTTCATCTCCTATTAAAGCTACAACTATTTCTCCATTTTCTGCTGTGTTTTGTTTTTTTACTAAAATATAATCTCCATTTAAGATTCCAGCTTCTATCATGCTTTCTCCTCTAACTGTTAGCATAAAGCTTTCACAATTTCCAACAAAGTCTAGTGGAATTGGAAATGTATCTGTTACATTCTCAACTGCTAAAATAGGTTCTCCAGCTGTAATTTTTCCAATTACAGGAACCTCTACCATTTCTTTACCTGTATATAGATTTTTAGGTTCTGCCTTTTTGTTTCTTTCTTTTCCGTCTTCCCCTTTTAGTAATCTTAATGTTCTACCTTTTTGTTCTTCTTTTTTAATATACCCCTTTTGCTCTAGTCTAGATAAATATCCATGTACTGTAGCAGTAGATTTTAGATCAACAGCTTCTCCTATCTCTCTTACTGATGGTGGATAACCGTTTTTGTTTATTTGCTTTTCTATAAATTTTAATATTGCCTTTTCCCTTTTATTAATGCCTGTTTTTAGTTTTTTTTCTCTCACTATAAATCACTCCTTCTTTTATCTGCCAATATAATATCATACAAACAAATAAATGTCAAACAAAAGTTTTAAATTTTAATCATACCATTCTAATTCCCAATCCACTACTCTTACAGTGTCACCTTCTTGTACCCCTGCTTTTTTCAACGCTTGATTTACTCCTAAGTCATCTAAGCATTTATGGAAATAATGTAGTGATTCATTGTCTTCTACATTTACTCTTCTCATTACCCTTTGTACTGCTGGACCGTCAACAACAAAGATTTTGCCTTCTTTATATATTGTAAATTGTGATTCATCTTTTAATTCATATATTTTTTTATCTTTTTCTACTTCTACAAGATCTTCTTTTGGTAATTCTTTCAATTCTTGCGAAACCTTATTTAAAAGTTCTTTTATTCCTTCTCCTGTAACTGCTGATATTTTAAATATTTCCAATTTTTCTTTTTTAGCTAATTCGCTTAATTCTTTATAAAGTGTTTCATCTTGCATACTATCTATTTTGTTTGCTACTATTATCTGCTTTCTTTTGCTTAATTTTTCACTATATTTTTTTAGCTCATTGTTTATAATCTTAAAGTCTTCTACTGGATTTCTTCCTTCCGAGCCAGATACATCTATTACATGTAATAACAATCTTGTCCTCTCTATATGTCGTAAAAATTGAAGTCCTAACCCTGTTCCTTCGCTTGCACCTTCTATAATTCCAGGTATATCAGCAATTACAAAGCTGTCTCCATATTCACTCTTTACAACTCCCAAATTAGGTTCTAATGTTGTAAAGTGATAATCCGCTATTTTAGGCGTTGCTGATGTTGTTACTGATAAAAATGTTGATTTGCCTACATTTGGAAATCCAATTAGTCCAACATCTGCTAATAATTTTAATTCAAGTATTAATTCTTTTTCTTCCCCTTTTTCTCCTTGCTGTGAAAATCTAGGAGCTTGTCTGGTTGAAGTTGCGAAGTGTGAATTTCCTTTTCCACCTCTTCCTCCTAATATAATTAGCTCTTTTTCGCCTTTTTCCGACAAATCTGCCAATACTTTTCCAGTGGCTGAATCCTTTATTATAGTTCCCAATGGCACTTTAATAGTAAGATCTTCCCCACTTTTTCCATATCTATGTCCGCCTTCTCCATTATTACCATTTTCCGCTTTAAATTTCTTTTTGTATCTAAAATCTATTAATGTATTAGCGTCTGGATCCACTGCAAAGTAAACATCTCCTCCTTTGCCACCATCTCCTCCATCTGGTCCTCCTGCTGCTACATACTTTTCACGACGAAAAGAAACAGCTCCATTACCTCCATCGCCTGCTTTTACAATTATTTTTACATAGTCAGTAAACATTATCTTACCTCTTTCATATATTCTTTTTTAGCTTTTATAAATTCCTCTGTCTTTATCATTTCTATCTCTTCTTGTGTCAATTTTTCTACACGATATTTTTGTCCAAATTCTTTTTGCTTGCTTTCTTCTAATTGTTCTGCTAATTGACTTTCTTCTCTTGCAAATATTTTATCTTCTTGGAAAATGTTTTTATATATAATTAATTTATCCGTAATACCTTCTGCTGTTCCTGTATATTTTACCCCTGTTTCTAATACTTCATAAATATTCTTTTGTATTAAATCTTTTCCTTTAAAATGTTTGCATAAATCACCTTTTTTAAACATGTTTTCTCATATAATCAATTATAAATATCTAATTGATTATTCCTTTCTTTTAAATATATTATTTTGGGGCACACAAGTTTGTTTTTTATATAAAGGACAAAAGTGACCCGTCCCCAAATGTCTTTTAGTAATCTAATTTCATTGCTTTTTTTACTTTTTTCATTGTTTCTTTAGCTGTTTTTTGAGCTTTGGCTGTTCCTTCCATTAATATTTTATCTACTATTTCTGGGTGTTCTTCATAATATGCTCTTTTTTCTCTCATTGGCTTTAGAAATTCGTTAATATTTTTTGCTAATTGCTTTTTGCACGCTACACATCCTCTTTCTCCTGCTCTACATTCTTTACAAACTGTAGAATATTCTTCTAAATTTGTAAACAAGTTATGATAATATGCAACCATACATATATCTGGATTTCCCAAGTCATCTTTTTTTATTCTATTAGGGTCTGTTACCGCGCTCATAACTTTTTTATTAACTTCTTCCTCACTGTCAGATAAATATATTGCATTTCCTAAGGATTTACCCATTTTTTCATTTCCATCTAGTCCTTTTATTCTTTTTCCTTTAGATAACACTGCCTCTGGCTCTTTTAATGTCTCTCCATAAATACTATTAAATTTTCTTACTATTTCTCTACATTGTTCAATTAAAGGAAGTTGATCCTCTCCTACTGGTACTAGTTCGCCATCAAAACATGTTATATCTGCTGCTTGACTTACAGGATACCCCAAGAACCCATATGTTACACTTTCGCCAAATAGTTCTTTTTTCTGAGCTATTTCCGTCTTTACTGTAGGGTTTCTTTGCAGTCTTGCTATTGTAACTAGGTTTGAATAAAAGACTGTAAGTTCCGCTGTTTCTGGTATCATAGATTGAATATATATTGTGGTTTTCTCAGGGTCTATCCCTATAGATAAATAATCTAATGCTACTTGTCTTACATTTGCTCTGACTTTGTCTGGATTGTTAAAGTTATCTGTTAATGCCTGAACATCTGCTATTAATATATATAAATCATACTCTCCACTATTTTGCATTTCTACTCTCTTTTTTAAAGACCCAAAATAGTGCCCTATATGTAATTTTCCGGTTGGTCTATCTCCTGTCAAAACACGTTTTTTACTTTCCATAGTAAAATCTCCTTTTTTGAATTTATTATACATTTTTCTTATATAATTATAAGGTAAATATTGCCTATTTGCAAGTATTATGACAAAAAGCAGTAGAACTTTTTCTACTGCTTTTGGACAATTGGGGACTGTCCCTAATTGTTACCTTCTTCCACTGGATAAACACTGACTTTCTTTTTATCTCTTCCTAGTCTCTCAAATTTAACTTTTCCAGTTACTTTTGCATATAACGTATCATCACTACCAATTCCAACATTTGTTCCTGGATGGAATTTAGTGCCTCTCTGTCTAACTAATATATTTCCTGCTGGAACTATTTGTCCATCAGCTCTTTTTAGTCCTAAACGTTTAGATTCACTATCTCTACCGTTTTTAACACTACCTTGACCTTTCTTATGAGCCATGTTTTCTCACTCCCTTCATGTGCTTTATATCTCTTATTATGCTTCTTTTTTAGCAGTTGCCTTTTTTGCTGAAGCTTCCTTTACTTCTGCTTTTTCTGTAGGCATTTTTATCTTTGTAATTTCTACTTTTGTATATGGTTGTCTATGACCTTGTGTTCTTCTATAATTCTTTTTTGCTTTATATTTGTACACTAAGATTTTTTTACCTTTACCATGAGAAACTACTTTTCCTTCTACTTTTACACCTTTTACATAAGGAGCTCCTACTTCTACTTTTGAATCATTAGATACTAAAACTACATTATCAAATGTAACTTTTTTTCCTTCTTCGCCTTCTAATTTTTCAAAGAATACTACATCTCCTTCTGCTACTTTGTATTGTCTTCCACAGCTTTCAATTATTGCGTACATTACATGTACACCTCCTCTTATCCGAATACTCGCTAAGCATAAAATTCAAGGTAATTAGCTTTTAGCTAATATTTAGTTACCCGACCTAGGCGGCTTACAGTTAATTATTTTACCATATCTTGGAACATATGTCAACGTTATTGCAATATTTTTCCTTTTATGTTATACTTTAATTAATAATTTTTTAGTTTACTTATGATAAATATAGAGGATGTGATAAATGTGAATGAAATAAATATGAACATTCCAAAAGAGACTACAGATAACACAAACTGCCTTGCTTTAACTGTTAGAAAAGAATACCGTTTAGCATTGGCTCGTAATTTATTTGATAAAACTACTACAATTACCTGGAAAATTGGATTAGGAATTATTGTTCTTAATTTTTTAAATATGTTTTTATAAGTAAAAGAAGAAAACTTTATCTGTTTTCTTCTTTTTGTATGTTTCTTTTAAATATGCCCAATAATGCAGCTCTTATTTTTGAAAAGATATTTAATATTTTGTTATCTGTTTTAGCTAAAGAAAATTGTCCTGTTTTTCTCATTATATTAATTCGTTTATCTTCCAAATCTTTTATTTTGTTTGAATAATATTTGTTGTATTCATTATCAAAGCTATTCATTCCATATATTTCTTTATAATTATACAAGTCTTTTCTATACTCTATTATATCGTCTAGTGTTTCTATTCTTGAAAAGTATTTGTTGAAATATGAATTTAATATTAAATTTTCCAATTTTATATATGTCTCTTTTATTATTTTTCTGTTTGATTCTATTTTTGCCATTGTTTTATATATTTCTTGCTCTGTTGTTGCATAATCTGTGTTTGCATTACTCGTTTGTTTATGCTTTTCTAAAAATTGAAATAGTTGTATATTTTCTTCTTCTGCATACAACATTTTATCTAATCCATTAATTATTGTTGTATAAGTTCCTTCTCCACAATTTTCCATTATTTTATATTCAAAATCATTTTTACAATTTAGTATACTATCCAGAAAAATATTTTCTTCCGTCACATAAATTAGTTGTAATATTAAATTGCACATTAACGGATATCTTTGTTCATTATACGTTTTAGCAACAACCTCATATTTTTCTATATATTCATATTTTTTGCCTTCTATTTTAGATGTTATATATTGTACTGCTGCTTCATTTAATCCTATTCCTGTTGCTTTAAATTCATTAAATTCGCAAACTCCCACTTTTTGGGTATTATTCTTTTTGTCTTTTACTGTTTGTATTGCATGTATAAATTCATGTATAACTCTTTCTGACAATTCTAAAATATCAATTTTTTTATCTATATATATAGAAGAATTATCGTGCAAAAAAACAACTCCATAATATTGGTTTGGTACATCAGCTATGTACATTGGCGTTTCTAACAACTTTGTTTTAATTTCCCTATAATTAATTTGCTCAAATTCACTTGCCAATATGTTTGCAACATTATCTACTATTTCTTCTTTAGCTTCAAATTCAATTTTTTCTATTACATTTATACCAGTTAGTTCAAATATTTTTTTATCATTCATATACATTACTCCTACTATTTTTATTATATAACATATATGAATTTATTTTATTACAAATAAATGTTATTTTTTTTACAATTATATTACACTATTGTCTAATTTTTAAAATTGTATGAAATTTTCCATATATTCTATTAAAAATAGAGGTATGTTAATTATTTTTCCATCTTTAATCAAATTATTCATAGAAAATCTTATAGAAATATCATTATCAAATTTTTCATTGTATCTTGTTAGGCTAGTATTATTCGTTGACTTGTTTGCTTTTACTTCTATTGGTATTATTCTGTTTTTATTTTGAATTACAAAATCAATCTCATTTCTATCAAAAGTAAAATAATTTGGAACATTATCTAAAGTTGTATTTAGCATATTAAGCACAAAATTTTCTGTGAATGCTCCTTTAAATTCTTCGAATAGTCTGTCTCCTTCTATTACAATTCTACTATCTAATCCTGCCATTTTTCTTAATAAGCCAACATCATTCATATATATTTTGAATGATGACAAGTCTATATAAGCTTTTAATGGGAAATCCGGTTTAGTTATATTATAAATTTTATATATTAAATTTGCATCGTTTAGCCAATTTAATGCACCTTCATATTCTCTCGCTCTTGCACCTTCTCTTACAGCCTGATATAGAAATTTCTTATTCTCTTTTGCAAGTTGTGATGGAATACTGTTCCATATTAGCGATATTTTATTTGCCTCACTATCTTGTGTATGTTTTGAAAAATCACTTTCATATGCACTTAGTATATTTTCTTGTATTTTGTTCACAAGTTCCATATCTTTTTCATTTACCCAAGCATTAACAGCTTCTGGCATTCCGCCAATTATAAAATATGCTTTTAGTTTTTCGCTCAATTGATTAAAGAATATGTCTGGTATTTGTTCTATTTTCTTCAATGATTTCATATAATCTACCAAATTTTGTGCATTGTCTGCAATTAAAAACTCACTAAAAGACATTGGATACATATTCATAAATTCTACTTTTCCAACTGGAAATGAAATGTGTGATAATCGTATTCCTAACAAACTACCAGCACAAGCTATATGATATTCGTTCGCTTCCTCATAAAAATATTTTAATGAATTAAGAGCATTTGGACATTCTTGTATTTCGTCAAATATTATTAATGTTTTTTCTGGCATAATTGCCTTGCCATATATAAATGCTAATTGTTCTAATATTCTTTTTGGATCTTTTGTATTCTCAAATAAATTATACAAATCTTCGTCATGGTCAAAATTGAAATATGCAACTCCTTCGTAGTTTTCTTCTCCAAACTGTTTTAAAATATAGGTTTTACCTACTTGTCTTGCTCCTTTTAGAATTAATGGTTTTCTATATTTACTTTCTTTCCATTCTTTTAGTTTTTCTATTATAAATCTCTTCAAAATTATCATCTCCTATTAATAATATACTGCTTTCTATATTAATTATACTATTAAATCACATTTTTGCAAGGTTTTCAGATGATTTTATCACACTTTTACAGGTTTTTTCATGATTTTTATCACATTTTTGTATTCTATTCTATCTTATTCAATATGTTTTTTCCAATATTTTCTACTTTATTTGACATTATAGAAAATCTATTGTATTATAAGTCACAAATTTAATATTTTACCTGTATTTATTTTTTTGATTATTGTAATTATTTTGTTACTATTATATCATTATAGAGATTCTATATATACTTTTTTTAATAGTTAAAATAGTAAAAACATCTCGTCAAAAGTTGAAAATACCATATTTTCAAATGAAACTCTTAATGAAGTTAATATTGAGAATTTAGAAGTTGTTGAGAAAACTACAAATACTGTAGAAAATTTAGAGTACTTAGAAATAAAAAATTTTCAAATAGACACATCCAATCAAAACCAAACCAAGGTATCTGTATTTTTAGATAATACTTCTGAGGAAGATATCTCTGATTTGCATTTAACTGTAATATTGCTTGATGAAAACCAATCTGACATTGTATCATTTGATACTTATGTAAGCAAAGTTCTTTCTAATAGTACTAAAAAAATAAATATAAATTCTAAAGAAAATCTTACGAATGCAAAACATATAAAAATAACCAAAAATTAAATTATAGCCACTGATATTACAGCGGTTCTATTATTTTTTTACTATATATTTAAAATGACACCATACTACTTAAAATGTCCATTAACACGAATAAAACCTATCAACTTAAAATTGATAGGTTTTATTATTTTGTAAAATATTATGTTTTACATTATCTTTCTACATAGCACTGTATAACAATGTCATTTGTAGTTACTTTAGTATGGTCTTCAACTGCGTTCCATGCATTTATATCCCATGTTATTGTCTTTGTTGTAGAATCGTATGTTAATCCGTTGCTTGGCAAACTTTTGCATGTAAATAATGTTGTACCTTTATAAGTTACTGTTATTAGATTATCAGCATCTACTACTAAAGGATTTGATAATGTAGTTGTATATTTTCCGTTTACTGTGTCTATTGGGTCTTTTGTTGTATTTTGATCCAGTATGTTAGTAAAGTTTTCAACTAATGAGTTTATACTATTCGATGTGTAAACAGTATTATTTGATGACATTGCCCTTAACAAGTCATATGCTCCATCTTCAGTTCCAAATTGAATAGAATAGAATTCTGTTGTTATAGGATTTCCTTTAATTTCTGAAGCTTGATTTCTTAATCCCTCATAATTATTCCAACTAGAATTTCCTGAATAACTTGTTGTTGGAGCTCCGTCAGATAGAAGTATTACAACATTAGAATTTTCTGAGTGATTTTCTTCCAAATCAGCTACTGTTGTTTTAGTTAAATCTAATGCAGCAGATACATTAGTTCCAAGTCCAGGACCAGGATTCTCATTTGGCAATGTTATTTCATTTATTTCTTCTACTAGACTTGTATAGTTACTTTTATCAGCAAATCCCAACTTAGATGTTCCTGAATATGGTATCTCTACTGTATTTTCTTCCCATTTAGAATACCAAACGCCATCTATATTTTTACAATTCCAATGTAGATGCAATATATCATTATTAGTGCATCTTTCTGTTCCCACATATTTAATAGTAGTTAATGGATTTGCCGAGTTAAACGTTAATACTGTTACTGTAACTTTAGATTTTGGATCCTTTGTATATATAGAGTTTATGAATTTTGTTGCAGCTGTTTTTGCAGCCTCTAGTCTCGTAACTCCATCTGATGTTTTGTTTGACTTCATGCTATATGATAAATCCATTACAAGTACAATATTCACAGCGTCTTTTCCAGTTGTTCCTTTTTTAACTTCTTTTACTGCAGCTTTTAATTCAGATACAGTTGTTGTTACTGTATTACTATCTCCACTCGTTGTGCCACCTAAATTTGCAGTATTTGAAATCGTTTTTCCTATTGAGTTTGGTTTGATTCTTGCTGTGAATTTTAATTCAACATTATTACCTTTTTCAAGTTCAGCAATATTCCATTCAATTTCTGTTTTTGCATCATTTAATTTTCCACCTGATGTTATACTATCTGCTATTACATCTAGCTCTGATGGTAAATTATCTGTTACTTTTATATTTCTTGCATTTACAAGCTTTCTATTTTCAGATACTGTAATTGTGTAATCTAATGTATCTCCTACATTTGCTACTTTTGAGCTAACATCTTTATTTATTGAAACTTCTGGTGTTCCATAATATACATTAATGAAGTTTTCTCCTGTACCGATTACAAGAATTGCTTCTTCTGTTTTATTAGAAGATGTTATATCATATTGAGTGTATTTTCCTTTCTCACTTTTATCTCTATATGAGTTAACTTTTTCTCCAAACTTAGCTTGGAATGGTCCCTCTTGTTTTCCTTCATCTTCTACTCCATTGTAGAAATAATGTATTGTATACGTATAAGTTGCTCTTACATAATATAATTTTAATACTAGTTGACCATCGCCTGTTATAACACCTTCTGTTTTTGTTCCTTCTACTGTTGAATCATATGTGAATCCTGGGTATTCTTTTGGCTCCGCTGTTACTTTTGTATCAGTTGTTGCAGCATAATCTTTGCCTTCTTCTAATGTAAATCCTTCATCATTTAAATTTTCTAAGTAATGTTCTACTCTATATTTTGTATCAATTCTTGCTTCAAAGCTTCCTTTAATTACCACATCTTCTGCTGGCATTGTAAAGTCTTCATGATCCCAACCACTAAATTTATATCCTGGTGCTGTTGCATCCTCTGCTACTGTTACACTTGCTCCATATTTGTATGTTTCCTCTGTTGGCAATGCGCTTGCTCCACTTGGAGGTGTTCCTTCATATTCATATGTTACTTTGTAATTATTTCTTGTATAATATAATTTTAATACTAGTTGACCATCGCCCGTTATAACACCTTCTGTTTTTGTTCCTTCTACTGTTGAATCATATGTGAATCCTGGGTATTGTTTTGGTGTTGCTGTTGCTGTTGTATCTGTTGTTCCTGCTAATGTCTCTGTATCTTTTAATGTGTAGCTATTTCCATCTAAATCTTGTAGATAATGTTCTACTTTATATTGTGTATCTGTGTTTGCTGTAAAGCTTCCTTTGATTACTACATCTTCTGCTGGCATTGTGAAATCTTCTTTATCCCAACCGCTAAATGTGTATCCTGGAGCTGTTGCTTCTTCTGCTACTGTTACATTTGCTCCATATTTGTATGTTGCTTCTTCTGGTAAATTACTTGCTCCTGCTGGAACTGTTCCTTCATACTCATATGTTACTTTGTAACTATTTCTTGTATAATATAGTTTTACAACCAAGTTGTTGTTATCTGGTACTGTTGCATCTTTATTTACTGTTTGACTTTCATCATATTCAAATCCTTCGTATTTTTTGACTTCGTAACTTACCTTAGTTCCTATTTCAACATCTTCACTAACTACTGTATCTTTGTCAACTTTTGAATATGTTCCATCTAAATTTTCTGTATAATGTTCAACTGTATAATGATGTTTTACAGTTGTTTCTGGTTCCTCTGGTATTTTATTACCATCAACATAAGCAATATTCTTTATTATGCTTATGTTATCCTCAACAACAACTTCCAATGCTAATTTTGCTGATTTTCCAGCTTTTACTTCTACATTTGACCATGTCATTGTATTTGTTTCTTTATTATATCCAGTTGTGTTTTCGTCTTTTATTCTTGTTCCTGCTGGAATTTCATCTGTTACTGTTACTTTTCCATCACCATTTCCATTATTCGTTAATTCAATTGTATATGTTAATGTATCTCCAACTTTTGCTTCTGTTTTGTCTACTGTTTTTGTTCCTGTTATGTTTGCAACTTTTGTTTCTGGTTTTTCTGGTATTTCTTTGTTATCTATTTTTGCAACGTTCCTTACTGTATCTGTTGTATCATCTTTGACTACAACTTCTAATGTTAATTCAACCGATTTTCCTGCTTTTACTTCTACATCTGACCATGTCATTGTATTTGTTGCTTTATTATATCCAGTTGTGTTTTCGTCTTTTATTCTTGTTCCTGTTGGGATTTCATCTGTTACTGTTACTGTTCCTGTTGCATTTCCACTATTTGTTAATGTAATTGTATATGTTAATGTATCTCCAACTTTTGCTTCTGAGGTATTTACTTCTTTTTTACCTGTGATATTTATAATTCCTGTTTCTGTTTCATTCGTTGTTTTTCCGTTAACTATTGCAGAGTTTTTTATTGTTCCTTTTTCTGCTTTAACTCTTACTGTAAATTCAACATTCTCTGTCTCTCCAGGCTCTACTGTTACTCTCCAAGTTAATTTTTTTGTATTTTCATCTTCATTATTATCTTTATTTAGTAATACTGTTCCTTCTGGTACATTGTCATATATTATTGCTTTTGCAACTTTGTCTCCATTATTCTTTACGCTTATAGTATATGTTAGTGTATCTCCTATTTTTACACTTTCTTTGTCTACAGTCTTATGTATTTCAAGATTTGATTTCTTTGCTGTTAAGTTTGCAGTTGATGCAATTGACGCAAATTGTGTTGGTCCCCAGCCCACTTCTAATGATTCCCAAGGATTTTTAACTGTTTCTTCTCTTTCAGTTACATATTCTTGATTTGGAACTTCCCCTGTTGTAGTTGTTGTTGTTTGTTCATTTTGCGTTGTTTGATTGTTATTTGTTGTTTGCTCTTGTCTTTCTGTTTCCTGTTCTTCTTGTTGATTTGGAGTTGTCTCTCCTTGTTCATTTTTATTTTGTTCATTCTCTGTTGTATTATTTTGTTGTTCGTTCTTGTTTTCCTCTGGTGCTTCGCCATATTGTTCTTGTGTTGTATTATTATCGCCAGCAGCTTGTGCTTGTGCATTACCTTTTGTAAAGAAATACACACCTGTTGCTGTTCCAGCTAAAAGTACTGTTATAATTGCTGCTATTATAATAGTTCTTTTGCTTTTATAACTGAACTTGCTTTTCATTTTTTTGCCCCTTTCCATTTCTATTTTGGTAATTTCTTCAAAGTGCGAGCGATTAAAATCACCTCTACATTTTTCATAGATTACCTTACACTACCTTTTATATTAATTATTCTTGTTCTATTTCTCTTGCCTTTGTTACTAATCTATTTTTATGTCCATTTTGGCAGGTTATTAAAGTTACTTCTCTAGTTCCTTCCTTCACACTTTTTACACAACTAACATCTTCTGGATCAATAATATATTGTTTAAATATTTTATATTGTACTTTTTTTCCGTCAAGTCCTGTTAATTCTATAATGTCTCCTTCTTCTAATCTGTCTGTATTCCCAAACATTGTACCATCAATATTATTATGCCCTGCTATTGTGTAATTTCCTATTGCATTCACACTATCACCCCAAAAGTGTGTAACAGAATACTGCATAGCCTCATCAGTTGTTTTTTCTAGTATTGGATATTCTATATTTATTTTAGAAATTTTTATTATTCCCTCTACTTTATAACCTTTCACTTCTATATTTCCTATAGGTTTATTTTCTTCTTTATTTTCTTTTATTTTTGTTGTAACAATTTCAACAACATCCTTTAATTCTTTTTCTTTTTTTTGATTTCTTCCATATTTTATTACTATAAGTATTATTGTTACTATTATTCCTGTTATTAAAATTGCTAACAATATATTAATTATTCTATTTTTCATTTTTTCTATTTTTAACTATTAATAACACTATTGCTAATACTATTAATACTCCTAATACTATAAATAAAATCATACTATCATATGTAAAAGGTAATTTAGATGTTTCTTTTACTATAACAGTTTCTATTTCTTCTCCACCATCTTCTGCTCTAGTACAAGTTAATATTTGCAAATCTATAATATCGCCATCTTGCATTAACCATAAAATATATTTGTCTCCATTTTCTGACGTTTCTGGTTGTGGTATAGTCATGTTTTTTACTTCTTGCCATGCTAAATCACGTGGTGAAGGCACTAGCTCATAATATCTATTATAAAAGTGTTTATATGCTTTCAATTTTTCAAACATATTGGTTGCTTTATTCATATTTTCAATTAAAGTTTCAAAATCTTTGTTGCTGTCTGTAACTTTAATTAATTGATATTTATATACTGAATTCTCATTATCTGTTATTTCTACTTTGCCTGTTGTTATTGTAGTTTTTACGCCGTCAATTTCTTTTTCTTCCTTATTTTTTTTAGTCATGTCAACTTTAATTCTTTTTGTTATATCAGCTATTTCGTCAACAATACTATCTGTAACAGTGTCTGTTAAATCTACTTTTAATCCTTTTATAAGCATCGTATTGTTTGTTGTATTTTTTACCCATAAATATGTTGTTGCTGACATTGTTGAATCTATATAAGCTACGTTATTTCCATTTGTGTCTGTTACCGATGGTAAAAATACTAAGTCATCTATTTCTGTTGCTGAGTTATCTGAAAAGGCGAATTCAAATTCTGAATCTGTCGAAATATAAATAATATATTTTTTTTCTCCTTCCTCTAATTTTTCTAATATTTCTATTTCTTCATTTGTTGCGTTAACTGTTAATGATAATATGCATAATATAAAAATTGTAAAAAATATAGTCATTATCATTTTTAGTTTGTTCGTTTTCATAATTAAGCCCCTTTCATATATATTTTAAATTATTGACACCGTAATTATATCACTCTAACTATGTTTTGTAAATATTATTTTTATCAAAAAAACCAGTTATTTTAACTGGTTTTTCGACATTTTTTATTCTTCTTTTCCTTCTGGAAGTGTAGGTATTTGTACCACTATTCTAATTCTCATAATTTTACTTACTGTTCTTCCAAACTTACTATTTTTAATTCTTTGCCATAGAGTTGGTTTAACTTTTACTCTTGTTTCTTCAATATACTGTTCATTTTCTATTGCTACTTGATCTGCTTCTTGTATTATTTCCTCTTCTTGAGGTGCAGGTATTGCCTTTAACGCATCTGCAATTTCGATTCCTATGTAGCTTAATGCTTTTGATCTGTCTTCTATTCTCTCCATGTCTATTTCAATATGTAGGTTTGACTCCAAATTTGCTATTCTAGCATTAATTAACTTCATTGCATCTTGGCAATTTTGTGATTTCTTTGATTTTGCTCTTCCTATTAACCCTAATGTATCTATTATATCTTCTGAGAAATCATTTGAAGCCTCTTTAAGTGTTTGTTTCCAATTTGCTTCTTTATTGACTATTGCATTTAATATATTTTTAAGTTTTGCTGCTAGCGCTATATTAGCTTCTCTTTGTCTTATTAATTCTTCTATTTTTTTTGTGTTTTCTTCAAACTCACTTGTTGCATATTCTACCAATTGATATGATGCTTTATAGACTCCTTTAGGAAAACTTTTCTTTTTTGGATATTCTATTAAGTATGTTTTTATTGATTCAATTAAATCTTTAAAATATGCATCTTCTTCTAATTGTACTATTTGTTTTTTACTGTTTGGATTAATTAATTTTTGTACTTTATCAATATTTGATAAGATTTTTTCTTCCGTGATTACCATTCTCACGTTTACTATGCCAGCTCTAGACATTGTAAACATTACCTCCTTTGTCCTATGTTATTATATCTACTTTTACAATTTCAATAATATTATATAATGCTATAAATAAAATTACAATAGGATTATGATATTTTCTACTACAATTTTATTACACGCTTTTTTTATTGTCAAGTCAATTTTTGTCTTTTTTTAGCTCCGCATATCTTTTTATTTTCATTGTTGTTGTTTTTTCAAATTCTTCATGTTTTATTTCTAAGTTTTTAATTGCTTTATACGAAGTCAATTTTTTGTTTACGCTTTTAACTTTTTCCCAAATAATGTTATATACTTGTTCTTCTGTTAAACCTTTTCCATGTATCTTTTCTATCTCTTCATAATTTGGTATTACCTTTGCAGATATTATTAATTCCTTCTCATCTTTTCTGTCATTTTCAGGCTCTTTTCCATATACAAGACTCTCTTTAATTTCTGGGATATCTCCCAATAACAATTCAATTTCCTCTGGATATATATTTTTTCCATTTTGCGTAACAATAACATTTTTACATCTTCCTGTTATATACAAAAATCCTTCATCATCCAAATAGCCTATATCTCCTGAATAGAACCATCTTTCACCATCTACTGTTTTTATTACTTTATTTGTAGCATCTTCATCTTCATAATAGCCTAACATCAATGTCTGACTCTTTATTAATATTTCTCCTTCGCCATTTTCATTTGGATTATCAATTTTTAATTCTGCTCCTACAACAGCTTTTCCTGCTGAGCCAATCTTTGCGTCAAACTCTGGTGTAAGTGCTGCTATTGGTGCAGTCTCTGTTAAGCCATATCCTTGTAAAAAAATTATTCCAATATCTTCAATCCAATTTCCAATTTTAGCATCTATCGGTGCTGCTGCGGAAACTATATATTTTAAATTTCCTCCCAAATTTTCATGTATTTCGTTAAAAACCTTTTTCTTGATATCTACACCAACTGCTTTTAATGCATTGGTAACGTGTATCATTGAATTTACCATATTTTCTTTTTTACTTTTTTTAATGTTTGCATTTATTTTCTTATATAAATTTTCTACCAATAATGGTACTGTCAATAATGCTGTAGGTTTCGTTTCTTGTAAATTTGGTACTATATATTTTAGTCCTTGGCATACTGCTACAGATCCACCTATTGCAAACGGTAATAAAAATCCAATTGTAGACTCATATGTGTGGTGTAATGGCAAAATAGACATAAATCTATCACTCGGATATAACTTAACATATGCTAAAACCGCATTAATATTTGCAGCCAAATTTCTGTTGCACAACATTACCCCTTTTGAATTTGATGTGGTTCCAGAAGTAAAAATTAGCACTTTGAATTCGTCTGGATCTACCTTAATATCCATAAAAGAATTGTCTCCCTGCTCTACAAGTTGTCTGCCCTGTTTTATTAAGCAGTCCATTCCAACATTTTTTCCAGATATTTCGCTGTCTGAATTCATTTGTATAAAGTATTGTACTTCCGGTAGTTTTTCTTCTATTTTTTTTATTGCATCTGATTTTTTCGTGGAAAAAATAACTGCTGATGCTTTTGCTCTTCTTATTACATTTTCTATTTCGTTTTCAGGTAATTCTTTGTCGACAGGTACAGCTATTCCAGCCCCGCATAACATTGTCATATAAGATACATACCAGTGATATGTATTTTCCCCTATAATTACTATTCTTTTATCTTTTAAACATAATTTTTTAGTTAATGCTGTACCAAAATTTATAACATCATTTCCAAATTGTTCATATGTAATTTCCGTAAATTTTTCTTTTGGATTAAACTTTTCTAATATTGCAGTTTCCTTAGAAAATTCTTGTATGTTTTTTGCAAATATTTCTTTTATTGTTGTATATGATGTAGTTGGATAATTTTCTTTTTTTCTTCTTTTTTTATATTCTTCTGCCTTTTTTACATCTTCATAATTAACTTCTACATTGTCTATCTTTGACAAATTATCCATTTTTAACTTTGGAAATTTAAAATTAGGTATTTTAAAATCTTTTAATATTCTCAATTTTTTTCGCTCCTTTAGTTCATTTTCTATACTTGTTTGCTTTACTCGCAATCTTTTAAATTTTATCATATTTTATTAATCCATACAAGATATCAATTAAATATTTTTAGTGGGCGATTAAAATCGCCCATTCTCTCTACTTTTGAGTCGCAAAATTTATTCCTCTTGCCACTACATCTTTCATATTTTCTATTAATTCGTCTATTTCTTTCGGTGTTACTATAAAATTATAATCATTTGGTGCAAGTACTTCTTTTATCATTTCATATTTATCTTCTTCTTGCAATTTGTTTAGAAAATCATTTGATTTTGCTTGTTCTTGTATTTTTTGAATAAATAAGTCTAAGCTGTCTGCTGCTATTGTTGCTGCTTCTACAACCGTAGGTATTCCTATTGCTATAACAGGTACTCCCAATGTTTCTTCTGTTAATTCTTTTCTTGTATTTCCAACTCCCGCACCTGGCACTATACCTGTATCAGCTAATTGCACTGTGCTACTTATTCTTTCTATACTTCTTGATGCTAAAGCATCTATTATTAGTAATAGTTTAGGTTTAATATTATCTACTATTCCTTTTAATATTTCCAGTGTCTCTATTCCTGTAGTTCCTAATACTCCTGGCGATATAGCGCTTACTGGTCTTGTATCTTTATCTAGTACTTCTGGCATATATTGCAATATGTGCCTTGTAATATCTATATCTTGTACAACTTTTGGCCCCAAGGCATCTGGTGTAACATATAAATTTCCTAATCCTACAACTAATATTGGTTCTTGTTCGCCTATATGTTTTTTTAATAACTCTTTTAATTCTTTTGTTAAAGTATCAGAAGCCTTTTGAATCTGCTCTTGTCCCGCTATTTTCAAGTTGTTTATGTCTATTGTTATATAATTTCCAACTTTTTTTCCTATTGCTTTTTCTCCATTTTCATTTAAAACCTTTACTCTAGTTATTCTTATGTCTTCATCTACTTTTTCTTCTTCTGTTTCTATTCCGTCTACTTCATTTTCTATATTATTTGCTCTTTTATATAAATCTCTTCTTTCTAAAGCTAAGTCTGTTCTAAAATTATACATAAAAATACCTCTCTTATAAATTTTTTTAGTAATTTCTTCGAAGTACGGGCGATTAAAATCGTCCCTACATTTTTCATAGATTACTTTACACTATCTCTACTATATTTTTAGAAAAATCGGTATTTTTTATACATTTTATTTTGAGCAATATCTACACAATATACTTTCTAGTCCTATTTGCAAATCTATTAATCCATTCTTGTAATTTGAATCTAAATTTGATAATTCTTTTAATATTTTATTTAATTCTATTTCTTCAAAATATTTTGCCTGTTGTTTATATTTTGTAGTAAGAAATGTTTGATTTGGTTTTAAATTCATAGCCGTTATTAAGTTTTTATTACTTCTTTCAGCAATTTTTACTATATATAACTTTTTAAAATGATTATACAGTGTTATTAAAATTTTTTGTATTGGCTCTTTTGATGCTATTAAACCTTTTAACACTTTTAAAGATTGTGCTATATCCTTTTTTCCCAAACTATCTGTCAAATCAAATATTATTGCTTGTATTTGTTTTGTGCTTAGTAAATTTATTTCCCTTGATGTTATTGTTCCATTTTCTCCAGCATATTCTATCAATTTTCTTATTTCATTAATTAGTTCTTGCATATTTGTGCCACAACATTCTATAAAATATCTTGTTGTTGCTTCATCTATATTTACTTTATATGCATTACATATTTTTTTTATATTGCTTATTAGTTCTGGAAGTTTTAACTCTGTAAACTCAATAACTTCGCCATTTTTTTCTATTGATTTATACAATGAATTTTTTTCTGCCTCTTCCTCTACAAAAATAATATCTACTGTTTCATTTATTTGCTTTATATTTTTTTCTATATACTCAGCTAGTTTGTCCACTATAGTTTTAGCTTTTTCTTCCTTTTTAGTTGTCTTTTTGCTCTTTTTAAATATTCCCGTGTTTCTTGCTAGTATCATTTTTTTTGTATACCCAAATGGAGGAGTTTCAATATCTGAAATAATATTATCTATTTCTGTTTCTCCTATTTGTATATAATTTATTCCTTGTATTAATTCTCCAAATTCTTTTTTTATTCTTTTTATTTTATTTTCTAAAAGATATCTTTCTTCTCCATATAATAAATATACCATTAAAAACTCCTATAATTTTTGTGAAAATTTTGATGAATGTGCATGACATATTGCTGCAGCCATGCTGTCTGTAGTGTCATCTAATTTTGGCAATTTTTCAACATTCAATATAGTTTTAACCATTTTTTGCACTTGCATTTTATCAGCTCTTCCATATCCCACAACCGCTTGCTTTATCTGAAGTGGTGTGTATTCATATGTTGGAACTTGCTTTCTACTTCCCACAACTAATATAACTCCTCTTGCTTGAGCAACATTTATGGCTGTTTTTGCATTATTGTTAAAAAATAATTCTTCTACTGATATTGCATCTGGCTTATACTCGTCTATTATATTTTCTAAGTCATTATTTAATTTTAATAGTCTTAATGGAAATGATTCCCCAGCCTTTGTTGTGACAGCACCAGAGGTTATTAAATTAAATTTATTGCCTATGTAATCTATTATACTATACCCAGTTATAGCAAAGCCTGGGTCAATTCCTAATATTCTCACTTTTTATCCCTTCTGTAAAATTATTTTAAATATTTCTGATACACTCCACGCTTGTGCGAATGCGCCTTTTGCTAAATATGGTTTTTTTGAATCATATAGTTCGCTTATGCTTCCAACAGTTGAATTTTCGTTCATTTCCTTTATAAATGTTTGTTTAACATTTTCCCTAAAGTTTTCGTATTGCTTTTTTAGTTCATTTTTTACTTTTGCATTTTTCTCTGCTTTTATTCTATTTCTATATGCATCTGAGTATATACCTAATAGCCATGGCCACGTTATGCCTTGATGATAACTCATATCTCTTTTTAAAACATCGCCCTCATATACCTCTTTATAAAATGGTTCCCCTTTAGCAAGTGTTTTTAATCCATAATCATTTAATAATTTTTTAGTTACTGTTTCAAACATTTCTGTTGCTATTTCCGAGTTTGGCTCTATAACTTGATATGTTAAGCTTATTGCAAATAATTGATTTGGCCTTATTTTGCTATCTCCAATGACATCATATAAGCATTTTCTTCTTTTATTGTAAAACTTCTCTTTAAAGCTCTTTTTACATTTTTCTGCCAATTCATTGTATTTTTTCTCTTGTTCTTTGGTACCATATAGTTCTGTAAGTTCTTCTGCTATTTTTAATGCATTATACCACATTGCGTTTATTTCAACTGCTTTTCCGTTTCTTGGTGTAACACAATATTCTCCCACCTTTGCATCCATCCATGTATTTTGTGTATGTTCTGTCCCTGCTACAAGCAACCCATCTTTATCCAACCATATATTGTTATTATCATGGTTTATTCCATTTATATATGACTCTATTACTTTTATTAAACTTTTATATATATTTTCCTCTACAAAGTTATAGTCTTTTGTATAATTAAGAAACTTTTTTACTTGCTCAAACAATAGCAATGATGCGTCAGCACTATTATATAATGGTCTATTATCATATCCTGAGTATCCATTTGGAACTAAACCAAACTTTATATCTCTTATATATGTTAATAAAACTTCCTTTGCTATTTCATATCTATTTGACAATAGCAATAGTCCTTCAAATGAAATTAAGCTATCTCTTCCCCAATCTAAAAACCAAGGATATCCAGCAATTATGGTATAAAGGGCAAACGATGGTCTATATACTACAAAATTATCTGAAGCAATAATATATGTTTTGACCAATTCTTCGTTTTCCGAATTTAACAGATTTGATTTATCTATTAGTTTATTTATTCTTGATATTTCTTTTTTTATAATCTCTTTTCCATCAATTTCTTCTATGTTTTCTTCTAAAGAACACACAAAAGTAATTGTTTTCTCCTCATTTGGTGCCAATTCTATTTCGTATCTTCCAGGTACGATTAAATTTTCTTCTGCTGCCATTCCTCTTTTTTCTTCTTCTATGTAATACATATTATTAAATTTGTCATTTTCGTGTTTTATGTACTTTCCATTTGTTAAATTCATATATATCGGTGTTTCCGATTGTCTATTTATTACTATTTTAACCTTATTTTTATTTATGTTTTGCCTTAAATCAAACTCATAGTTTGCTGTTACAGTATGGAAATCTCTAAGATTCATTATTGGTGCTAGTGTTAATATTGAATCTTTATCATTATTTTTTATTTCGTATACTAACACAACTGTATTTTTTCTATATTCCATACATATTGATTTTTTTATATTTATGCCAGCTACTTCATATTCAAATACTGGTATATAATCTTTTTTAAAGCTTTGTAAATATTTATATCCATCTGAAATATAATTTTTACACATATTTGTGTAAAGATTATACTTTTTTCCGTCTGTTTGTATACTTTCGTCTAGTTTTGATAAAATTAGATGCCTTCTTGCTGGAGGTGTAAGTGGTGCTACCAAAAGGCCATGATATTTTCTAGTATTTGCACCTATTATTGTAGAACTACAGTATCCTCCTAAGCCATTTGTTATAATCCATTCTCTTTTTATTCCTTCTTCTAAACTCATTTTATCTTTTGCATATTCCATTTTAACTTTCCCCTTTTATCTTAGTGGTTTTATTTCTATTTTTGTTTCTTCTTTCTTTTTTCTACCCCTTTTAGGTATATTTCTCTTTTTTTCTCTTTCTTTTTCCTTAATTTCTGCCTCTTGTATTGATTTTATTCTTTCTTGATATTTCTGATAAAACTTGCTTTTTCCTCTTGGTGTTTTATTATTTGTTTTTGGTCTTGCTTTTTGATCTTGCTTTAATGATTTTTTTGCATCCTTTAATTTATCATTAAGAATCATATATTGTGTATTGTTTTGCATATCGTTAAATTTCAAATCATCACATATTAATTGTATTATAGAAGCTGCTATTGCATCTGGATTATGACGTACATACCCATCTGTGACACATGAAATGTCCCTTTGCATTAGATTTACTCCTTCAGCTTTTGCTTTTGAAACATCTATTTCTACTAAATCCTGTCCTTCCATATTATATTTTCTTATAAACTCTGGTATTATATCTCCATTATCATATATGCAATATTCTATTACTCCTTCTCCAACATGTTCCTTAATTGCTTTTATATGGTCTGACAAACTATATGTATCAGTTTGTCCTGGTTCTGTCATTAAATTGCTAACATATATTTTAAAGGCTTTGCTTTCTTTTATAGCTTTTGTTACACCTTTCACTAATAAATTTGGTATAACATTTGTATATAAGCTTCCTGGCCCTATAACTATTGCATCTGCCTCTGCTATAGCTTCCAAAACACCTGGAGCTGGTTTGCAACTTGTTGGATTTATAAATATTCTATTTATTTTACTTATTCTACTTGTAACTTCTTCTTCAATTTTTTCTCTATTCTCTATTATTGTTCCATCTTCTAGTTCAGCACATATTTTTATTTCTTCTAACGTCACTGGTAGTACTTTTCCGGTTATATTTAACACTTCTTTTGATTGTTTTATGGATTCGGCAAAATCGCCATATAATTCTTTCATTCCTAATAAGTATATATCTCCAAAAGAAAGAGCTTTTAGCTTTCCAGTATTAAATTTGTAATTTAATATTCCTGCCATTGCATCTTCATTTGCTGATAATGCAATCAAGCTTTGTTTTATGTCATCTAATGGCATTGTTTCTAGCATTTTTCTAGAATCCGACACTTGTTCGCCATAATCTGATACTGTTACAATTGCAGTTATATTATCTGTATAATGTTTTAGACCTTTTAGAACAGAATTTAGGCCTGTTCCTCCTCCTATTGCAACTATTTTTGGACCCTGATTATAAACTTTTTTATTAAATATTAATGATTTTACATCTGTATCTTTTTTACTATTCCTTTTATCAGATTCAGCTACCAATAGCTCTAATGTTCGTTTTTGAATTGATATTATACCTACTATAAGTAATACAAATCCTATTACAAAAACTGCAATTATTTTTGCCAATTCCATAAATTCTAGCCTTTTACCTGTTAATATTTTCATCATTCCATAACAGCACAAAGTTACTCCTATTAATATTATAACTACCCATCTTTTCATTTTTGCTCCTGATTTAAACCATCTTAAAAAGCCTTTCATATCTCTATCCTACTCTCCTAACACTTCAATTTCTAATTCTATTTTCTTATTAAATTTTTTATATACTTTGTTTTTAATATACTCTATTAATTTTAAAATATCACTTGCAGTCGCATTCCCTTTATTCACTATAAAACCTGCATGCAAGTCTGATACCTCTGCATCTCCTATACTATATCCTTTCAATCCGCATTCATCAATTAGCTTTGCAGTTATAAAATCTTCTCCTCTTTTAAATGTACTACCTGCACTTGGCATAGTTATAGGTTGTTTAGCTTTTCTACTTTTTGCATATTCATCCATTTTTGCTTTTATTTCTTTTGCATTTCCTTTTTTTAATCTTAGTGTTGTTTGTATAATTATATAATTTTTGTTAGAAAACAAGCTGTGTCTATATTCAAACTCACACTCTTTGTTTTTTATTGTTTTTATTTCGCCTGTTTCCTCCATATAAGTCACACTTTCAACAATATCTTTAAACTCTCCTCCATATGCACCAGCATTCATCCTTATTGCTCCGCCAATTGTTCCTGGTATACCAGATGCAAATTCAAAGCCTTCTATGGAACTCTTTAAAAGGATTTGTGCAATTTTGCCTAAAGGCTCTCCTGCACCCAATGTCACAATTATTTCTTCATTTTTATCTTCTATTTGTATTTTCTGTATGTTTATTTTTGCAACAATTCCTCGTATTCCGTTATCTTTTACTAACATATTAGTTCCATTTCCTATTATAGTTAATGGAACATTTTCTTTTTTTACCACTTTCAAAATATATTTTAGTTCTTCAAGTTCATTTATTTTTATAAAGATATCCGCATTACCTCCTACTTTAAAGGATGTATGTTTTTTCATTGGTTCATTTAAATATATATTTTCTTCTGGTATATTTTTTATTAATATACTAAATAAATTATCCATTATAAAATTCCTTTCAAAACAAATTTTATCATTTTTATAATTATATTACAACATTTAATTTTAAATTTCTAAAATTTAAAAATTATTATAAACTTGCAATATTTTGTCGTTTATTGTATATTTATGTTATGCGCTATATAAATACATTGACAAAAGGGGGAGTTTAAGTGTTTGGATATAGAAGTGATGGAAAAAAGGTCAAAAATATTTCACCTTTTTTTAAGCTAATTCCACATATAATGAAAACAAGAAATGATGCACAAGTATATTATACAGAGGATATACCAATTACAGCACTTGATGAATACATAGATAAAAAAGCAGATGAGGGAATAAAATTGTCTTACATGAGTGTCATTTATTCGGCTTTGGTAAAACTTATTTCTCAAAGACCTCAATTAAATAGATTTATAATGAATGGAATAACATATGAAAGAACTGGTATTTATATTTCTTTAGCAATAAAAAAAGATTTATCTGATGAGGGAATTGAAACAATTGTAAAACTACCTTTTACAGGCAATGAAAATATATTTGAAATTAATAACAAATTATCTTCTACAATAATTCAAAATAAATCTAATGCAAATTCTAACGAAACAGATAAATTAGCAAAAATTTTATCATTAACACCTAATTGGCTTTTGAAATTTTTAGTTAATTCTATTATGTTTCTAGATAATAGAGGCTTGCTTCCAAAAAGTATTATAAATGCTAGTCCATTTCATACAAGTGCCTTTCTTACAAATGTAGCTTCTCTTGGGATAGACTCCATATATCATCATCTCTATAATTTTGGTACTACTGGTATTTTTATAGCTATGGGAAAAAAGAAAAAAAGTTACATATATGATGATGATATAATAAAAGAAGAAAAGTGTATTTCCTTTTCAATTGTTTGTGATGAAAGAATTTGCGATGGATATTATTTTGCAAATTCTGTAAAACTATTTAAAAAATATTTAAAAAAGCCAGAATTATTAGAAAATTAAGCTCAATTAGGGACAGTTCTAAAATGTCCTATTTGCACATTTTGGAACTGTCCCTAATTGTCCCTATTGTATTAATTCTTGAAATTCATCTGCCGATATTATTTCTTTTTCTAAAAGTTTCTCTGCTACTTTATCCAACTTTGGCATATTGTTTCTTAATATTTCTTGAGCTCTCGCATATGCGGTATCAATCATAATTTTAACTTCTGCTCCTATTGCATCTCCAAATTTTTCGCCTAACAATTGCAATTCATAAGGATCCTTATCTGTGTCTATATATATTGGACCTAATGTTTTACTCATTCCATATTTTGTTATCATGCTTTTTGCTATTTGTGTTGCTACTTCTATATCATTACTTGCTCCTGTTGAAATATCGTTTAAGGCAATTTGTTCTGCTGCTCGTCCACCAAGCAATGATACCAATTTTTCTTCCATTTCTGTTTTAGAAATATAATACTTATCCTCATTTGTCTTATACATTGTATAACCGCCTGCAACACCTCTTGGTATAATAGATACTTCTTTAATGTCTTTTTGTGTTTCTAATTGACTGCTTACTATTGCATGTCCTGCTTCATGATATGCAGTTAGTCTTTTATCTTTGTCAGACACAATTCTACTTTGTTTTTCTAGTCCAACTGTAACCTTTTTTACTGCTTCCTCTATATCATTGTTTGATATTGCTTTATGTCCCCTAATTGTTGCTATTATTGCTGCTTCATTTAATATGTTTGCAAGTTCTGCACCTGAAAATCCAGCCGTATCTTCTGCTATACTCCTTAAATTCACATCATCTGCAAACTTCTTTCCTTTTGCGTGAATTTTTAATATTGCTTCTCTTCCATTCAAGTCTGGAAGTGCTATTGTTATTTGTCTGTCAAATCTTCCTGGACGTAATAATGCTTTGTCCAACATTTCTGGTCTATTAGTTGCTGCTAAAACTATTATTGTTTCTTCTGTGTCAAACCCATCCATTTCTACCAATAGTTGATTTAATGTCTGATTATTTTCCGTTTCTGCTCCATTGCCTGATGACCTTCTTTCGCCTATAGCATCTATTTCATCTATAAATACTATACATGGTGATATCTTTTTAGCTTTTTCAAACAATTTTCTAACTCTTGATGCACCTAATCCAGCAAACATCTCTATAAATTCTGAACCACTCATAGAAATAAATGGAACATCAGCTTCTCCCGCAATTGCTTTTGCTATTAATGTTTTTCCCGTTCCTGGCTTTCCACATAACAAAACTCCTCTAGGTATTTTAGCACCCATTTCATAAAATCTTTTAGGATTTTTCAAAAAATCTACTATTTCTATTAATTCTTGCTTTTCTTCTTCTAAGCCCGCTACATCTTCAAATTTTACTTTTGAATTTGTAGTTTCTGAATCATATACTTTACTTTTGTCACCTAATCCTTGCATTTTTATAACTAAAAAGAATAACACTAATATCATTATTGTAGGAAGTAAACCATATAATGAAGTTAATGTTTTTACAATTATGCTTTGTTGTTTTTGATTTAATTTTATATCATTATTTTTATCTATTTTTTGTTGTTGGATTAATTCGATAAATGCTTGTGTATTTGGTACATTTGTAATCTTTTTTTCCTCTACGTCTTTAATTTTGGTCTTAACAGTGTTGCTACCTACAGTCATTTCTACTTCTTCTACTTTTCCCTCATTAATTTCCTTAATCAAGTCAGTATAAGCTAGCTCATTTGCTTTATCTTTGTTTTTGGCATTTACTAAGTACATTCCCAATACTATAAATACTGCCACTAATACTATTATTGACAAAGTAATATATACTATTTTTTTTCTTTTTTCTTTTTCCTTATCTTTGTTCATCATTTTCTCCCTTCCTACTATGCATTAGTTCCTTCTGCTTGCTCTCCCAAATTGGAATCCTTTTTCTCTTTCTTATTAGGTTCCTTTTTCTCTGAGTCTTCTTTTCCCTTGTCCTTTTTTCTTATTCGTTCTTTTTCTTCTTCTTCCTTTTTTTCTTGCTCTTTTTTTGCTAGTTCCTCTTTTACCTTTTCCTGCTCACTCAATATTTTAGTAAGTTCTGCTTGCTTTTTTATAAAATCCGATTTAATAATTAATATAGAAGAAATAACGTATATATATGAGATTGCTGTATACATTACTTGGAAATATTTAACTGTAAATCCTGTAAATATATTTATAATCATATATATAGCATTTAATATTATTGGTAATGTTAATGCATATATTGCTATATTATATAATGCACTTGGTTTTAATTTTATTTTTAAAATCGAACAAGTTATATAGCCTAATATAGCTAATACTAACGCATCCATCAAAACACTAGAAAAATATATTATAAATAAGTATATAGTCATCACAATAAAAAATACAAAACATAATGTATATTGATTTTTTCCTGACAATTTTTCTATTATATCTTGTTTGTTTATTGTTCCTATTTCATATTGTTCTGCAATATCAGAATAATTATATGCTGAAGGAATATTGGTCATTTGATTTTTAATAATTACTTTGTCCTTTAAAAGCATAATTCCATTAAATTCGTATTTTAGAGATTCTGCATATTCTGCTTGCTGTTCCGCTGTTAACTCACCGGTATTAATTATAATTTTAGTTGAAACCTCATCTATATAGTATGTCAAATTCTCTTTAGCCACTACATTCAATTTATTATCCTTATAATTTATTTCCTCTATGTTCTGTTCTATAAAGTTTTTTAGGTTCGTAACAACATTGCCAAATCTAATAGTTAACGCTAGTGAGACGACTAGAGAAAATATAATCATTATTTTTAATAAATATACAATTGATTTTTTTATACTTTCTCCTGCCAATATTTGATATTTCTCTACATTTTTTACAGATATACATATTCTTTTCCAAAACGATATTTTTTGTTCTTCCACCTTTGTTTCTCCTTTATATTTTATCAATTGTCATTCCTTCTTTGGTATCTTTTACTATATAGCCTTTTTCCTTTATTTGGTCTCTTAGTAAATCTGACAATTGCCAATTTTTTTCTTCTCTTGCTTTTTTTCTTTCTTCAATTAATTCTTTTATATCTTCTGGTATTTGTATTTTTTCTTTGCTTTCTAAATATTTTTTTGAATTTTTTAAGTCTAATCCCAAAACCCTATCAAAATCCAATAATAATTCTGCATATTGTTTTGATTTTTTTTCACTTTTAATTATTTCCCATATAATGCTCATTGCTAAAGGAATGTTTAAATCGTCATTTATTGTTTCCAAAAATTTCTTTTTATATTCCTCTATAATATTATTATTTATAATATCTGTTCCATTCAAATGCTTTAAATATCCATTTCTTAATCTATCTATTGCTATTTGTGATGATTTTGCTATCTCAAACGTAAAGTTCAATTTTGTTCTATAATGAGCAGTATAGCAAAATAATTTATATGCCAATGGCTCTATTCCCTTTTCTTGTAGTTGATCTAATGTATATGCATTTCCCAATGACTTTCCCATTTTTCCATTGTCAACTTGTAGAAACTCCACATGCATCCATGTTTTTGCAGGTATTTTCCCTGTTCTTCCTTTACTTTGCGCTATTTCATTTTCGTGATGTGTTGGTATATGGTCAACTCCTCCTGTATGAATATCAAATTGCTCTCCTAAATATTTTAAAGACATTGCAGAACATTCTATATGCCAACCTGGATATGATAATCCCCATGGACTTTCCCATTTCATTATATGGTTTTCTGGCGCTTTAATCCAAATGGCAAAATCATACGGATTTCTTTTTTCCTTGTCTACTTCTACTCTTGCACCTGCAATTTGATCATCTATATTTCTATTTGACAGAACAGGATATTTATCTAATTTTGATATATCAAAATAAATTCCTCTGCTTGTTTCATAAGCATATCCGTTGTCAATTAATTTTTGGACATATTCTATCATTTCTGGTATATGCTCTGTAGCTCTTGCAATGGTTTCAGGTTTTTCTATGTTTAGTCTTTCAATATCTCTAAAAAACATACTTTCATAATATTTTGCTATCTCGTATGGGTTCTTATTTTCTTTTCTTGCTGCTTTTTCCATTTTATCTTCGCCTTCATCTGCATCTGATTCTAAGTGTCCCACATCTGTAATATTCATAACATGTTTTAAATCATATCCATTATACTCTAAAACTCTACGTATATTATCCATAAAAATATATGCCCTAAAATTCCCTATGTGGGCATAGCTGTACACAGTTGGCCCACATGTATAAATTTTAACTTCTTTATTATCAATTGGCTTAAATTCTTCTTTTGTTTTTGTTAAAGTATTATATAATTTTACTTGCATAAAATTCCCCCAATTTTTATTGTCCCGCAGTATTTGTTGTATTTGAATTTTCTGGTTTGTCTGGTTCTTCTGGTTTCTCTGGTTCTTCTGGTTTCTCTGGTTCTGGCAATACTTTTTTGTTTATAAATATTGTTATAGATGTTCCAGCATCTACAATTGTTCCTTCTTGTAAACTTTGTCTTAAAACAATTCCATCTTTTTCTGTTTTATTATCTTCATATACGAGTTGAATAGAAAATTGACTTAACAAACCTTTTGCTTCTTCTTCTGTTTTTCCTATTACTTGTGGAACCTTAATTTTTTCTACCACTGGTTTTGTATGTTTGTCACAAGTTGCAGTTGGAACATTATATTTATTTCCTGCACTTGTACTCCAATTTGGATTTTGCTCTCTTTCCGGTTTTGATGTATATATTTTTGTTTCTGTATTAGTGCAATATTCTGTTGCTATCTTTCCCGTATCCTTGCATATTTTTAATTCAATATGTCCTTCACATGCTTTTGGAACTGTTCCATTTACAAAATATTCATAATATGTGTTTTTGCATTTGTCTGTTGCAAATTTTCCTGACTGACTACATATTTTAGCTGACACAACTCCACTTGGTTTTTCAAACCTTTTAGTTTCTAAGTCCTTATGAACATCTTTCATTATTTCTCTCCATATGTCTCCTGATGGATTATTACCAACATATGGTTCTTTTTCGTTTTCATCATATCCATACCATGTTGCACCTGTATAATATGGAGTAAATCCGCAATACCATCTATCTACATAATTATTTGTTGTTCCTGTTTTACCTGCTGAGTCCATTCCAGAAATTCTTCCGACGTCTGCTATTCCTGCATTTACAGAAGAAAGTAAAATACTTTGTACTATATATGCATTTTCTACAGATAGAACTCTTCTTTTTTCTTGTGTAGGCTTTAGTACTGTTTTTCCATTAGAGTCTTGAAGTTCTGTATAAAATATTGGTGTTATATATTCTCCATTATTTGCTATTGCTGCATATGCAGCTGCCATTTGAAGTGGAGAAGACCCATGTGCACTTCCTCCAATAGCCAATGACAACATATTATCGTCTTCGTTATATGTATCTAGTCCCAAGGAATTTAAAAATTTTATAGAATTCTCTGGTCCTAAATTTGACATTATTTTTAAATTAATTATATTTGATGAGTTTTCAATTCCAAATCTTACTGATTTCAATCCACCATAACCTGTTGAATTTCCCGGTGCCCAGTTTCCAAAGTTAGTCCATGAATCATCATATACTGTTGCTGCAGTTATTACACCAGCATTTAGTCCTGCTGCCACAGCTGCTAATGGTTTCATTGTAGAACCACATTGTCTAAATGTTTGCGTAGCTCTGTTTAATCCTAATGGACTTGAGTCTGAGCCCAATCCTCCCATGGCTCCAACTACTTTTCCCGTTGTTTGTTCTATTATAGTCATTCCAGATTGAGTATGTTTATATTTTCCGTTTTCGTCTTTTGTTATTTTAGAATCAAATATGTATTTATCTCTTAAATATTCTTTTTCCATTCTTTCTTGAATGCTTGTTACTTGTGTTGTGTATAATTTATACCCTCCACTATATAATATTCTTCTTGCTTCTTTTATATTTACTTCTTTTTGTTCTGCTATATCCTCTGCAACTTGGTCTATAGCTGCTGCAGTATGGTATGATATATCAGTTGAATCTACTATTTCTCCTTTGGTAAATGTTAAACCCTTGTCTACGGTTGCTATTGCTTCATTATATTCTTCTTCTGTTTCTATCATTCCAAGTTCTTTCATCTTTACTAAAACAGTTTTAGTAACTTTTTTTATTGCTTCTTCATTTCCCTCTTCATATGGGTTATATGCATTTGGTGCACGATTTATGCCTGCTAAGAATGCTGCTTCTGCTAATGTTAACTCTGATGCAGATTTGTTAAAGTAATATTTTGATGCTTTTTCTACACCATATATATTTGTTCCTCCGCCCATAAATACCTGATTTAAATATGTCTCTAGTATTTGATTTTTTGATAGCATTTGCTCTATTTGATATGCCCTTGACCATTCTCTTATTTTTCTTCTTACACCGGCTAGACCTTCATCTTCATCTTCTTTCATCATGTTTTTTACTAATTGTTGTGTTATTGTACTACCTCCATAAGAAGATTTGCCTCTGTGAATTATAAAGTTTACTATTGCTCCGGCTGTTCTTTTTAAATCAACACCTGAGTGTTTTTCAAAACGTTCATCTTCTATTGCCACAAACGCTTTTGGTATGTATTTTCCCATATCTGCTAATGATATTATCTTTCTATTTTCATCTCCTGATAACTCGCATAAAAATTTTCCCTCTGAATCATAAACAGTAGTATTGTTATAACCTATAACTACATCTTCCTTAGTAATTTTCCATTTATCACTAAAGAATATCCCTGCAAATATTCCAATACCCGTTAGTCCAATTATTACTAATGTTATAAATATTATTAATATTACTTTTTTTAATTTTGAATGTTTCTTTTTATCTTTTTTGTTTCTTTTTTTCCCTTTTATTTCATATTCATTTGTCTTTTTATTGTTGGATCTCATTTTTTATCTCATTCCTTTCTAAAGGCATTAATTTAGATGGAAAAAACTTTCCTTCTCAATTAAAATATTACTAATATATTATATATTATAATATTAAAAATGAAAAGACTTTTGACAAAATTTTAATCTTATTGCAGTTCTTCTAATACGTCTTCTATAGACATTACAATTTTTGCGCCATCTTTTATTAGTTTATTAGTTCCTGTAGAGAACTCACTTGTTATATTTCCGCGGTATTACAAAGATTTCTTTTCCTTGTTCTAAACCATACCCTACTGTTATTAATGTTCCACTTCTTTCTTTGGCTTCTATTACAAGTATTCCATCTGATAATCCACTTATTATTCTATTTCTAATGGGAAAGTTTGTCTTTTCCGGCTTTGTTCCCATTGGAAATTCTGTTATTATTGCTCCTCCCTTTTCTATTATTGCCTTGCATAGTTTTTTGTTTTCCGCAGGATATATCTTATCCAATCCACTCCCCAAAACTGCTATTGTTTTACCATTTGCCATAAGACTGCCTATATGTGAATATGTGTCTATTCCTCTTGCTAAACCACTAATTATGTTTATTCCTTTTTTTGATAATTCATATCCAAACTTTTTTGCCATATTTGCTCCATATGTTGAACAATTTCTGCCTCCTACTATTGCAATACTATTTTCATTAAGTATCTCTGAATTTCCTAATACATATAGTTCTTGAGGCGGTGCATATATTTTTTTTAATTTTTTAGGGTATTCCTTTTCATTAATCTTTATTATTTTATATTCCATTTTTTAATTAATTCCTTTCTCTAATTGAATATTTAACCTATTTTTTATCATTGCATCAAAAAAGAGGACTATTAAGTTTTAGCCCCCTATATTTTGTTGTTTTGCTGCTTTTATTACATTATTAAGTAACATTGCAATTGTCATAGGTCCAACACCGCCTGGTACTGGCGATATATATTGTACCTTTTGTGAAACCTCGTCAAATTTCACATCTCCTACCAATTTTCCTTCCTCATTTCTGTTTATTCCTATATCTATTACTGTTGCTCCTTCTTTTACCATTTTAGCAGTTACAAATTCTGGTTTGCCAATTGCCACCAACAATATGTCTGCTTGTCTTGTTATTTCTTCCAAATTTTGGGTTTTAGAATGACAAACTGTTACTGTTGCATCCTTGTTTAACAAGCATTGTGCTAATGGTTTTCCAACAATATTACTTCTTCCTATTACTACTGCATTCTTTCCTTCTATTTTTATATTGTTATCCTCTAGCATTTTTATAACTCCATATGGTGTACAAGAAATAAATGTATCTTCTCCTATCATTAATTTTCCAATATTTATTGGGTTAAATCCATCCACATCTTTTTGGCAGTTTATGGTATTAAATGCTTTTCTAATGTCCAAATGTTTTGGTATTGGACTTTGTAATAATATTCCATGTATATCTTTTCTATTATTAAGTTTTTCTATTATTGCTAGAAGTTGTTGCATAGTTATATCTTCTTTTAGAATAAACTCTTCAAATTCTATACCTACTTCGTTACATGCTTTGCTTTTGTTTCGAACATATACCTCCGATGCCTTATCATTTCCTACCATTATAACCGCTAATTTAGGACAAATTTCTTCTTGTTTTAGACTATTTACTTCTTCTTTTAACTTTTTCATTATTTTACTAGCCAACAATTTACCATCTATTATATTTGCCATTTTTTTTAACCTTTTCAATAAAAAATCTTGCATATATTTTACAATATGCAAGATTTTTTTTCAATATCTTTTTTTAATTAACAACATTTTATTTTACAGCATAACAATTGTACAACTCTAATTATAATAAATAGTACAAATACTGTTATTAATACTATAAATCCACCTGTTCCTATTACTGTTGCCAATTCTGTTGCTCCGCCTACCAAAACTCCTATTACAAAAGTTAGTAAAATGGAAATTATAAATATTACTATATCTATGCAACATCTGAATGCTCTTCTGCAGTTATTTTCTAGCATATTTTCTACCTCCTCAATAGTATTGTTTTTAATACTATTAATATATAATATGCTTTCTTCGATTTTATTCTACATTATTTTTGTACTATATATTAAAATATTTATACATATTTTTCAATTTCTAACACTATCTTATCTTTTTTTGTTCTTGACAAAATTGTTTTTATCTTGAATCTTCCCTTGCCTCTTATTGTAATCATATCTTGTTCTTTTAATAGTTTGGAATTTTTTGTTTCTAATTTATGATTTACAAATACCCTCTCTTGCTTTATTATTTCACTTGCTTTCGCTCTTGAACATCTTATACCTTCTGAAACAATACAATCTAATCTCATTTGAGGAATTATTACTTGAACTTTCTGAGTTATTGTTTCTATTTCTTCAAGGTCTTTTATATCTTTAATGTCTATTTGGCTCTTGCCAAATCTGGTTAATTGTCCTAAATTTGTAAGCAAATATTCTTCTATTTCTTTTAAAACAATTATATCTGCTCCATCATTTCTAACAAATATATCTCCTACTTTTTCCCTTTTTACTCCTAATTTTATAATAGCCCCTAAATAATCTCTATGATTATATTCGCCTTTCAATTCATTTGGCAAATTTACGTTCACAATGCTTAATAGTTTTTCTGCAACATCTTCTCTTTTTAATATTCCTTCTAACTTTTCCGGATATAATATTAAAATTTCTCTTTCTGCTGTCTCACTTCCACCCCAAAAAGTATAATTACTAAATTTTATGTTTCTTAGTAAATCTTTTACCAATTCCTTTTGATATAAGTCTAAAAAGTCCGTATTTTCTATAGTATTTCTATTTATTGTAAATTCTATTTTATCCATTACTTTAGCCATAAGTATCTTTTCATCTTCATTTGAATATCTATTTAATATTTCTTTTTTGTTCATCAAAATTCCACTCTTTCTATATATAATTAATTAATATTACTAAATATTAACTATAATTATAATAACATATCTTGTCAATATATAGACATTTTAATAAAAGTGTGCTATTATAGTATACATAGAAAAAACATTGGGGTATCGCCAAGCGGTAAGGCATCGGACTCTGACTCCGACATTCCTGTGTTCGAATCACAGTACCCCAACCACAAAGCAACTAGTTAATTTGACTAGTTGCTTCTTTCATTGCTTACTTTAGAATTCCTGTTTTATTCAATTTCTGCTTCTATATTTAATAGTCTATTATATTTAGATACTCTATCTGTTCTACATGGTGCTCCTGTTTTTATCTGCCCCGAATTTGTTGCAACTGCTAAATCTGCAATTGTAGTGTCTTCTGTTTCTCCACTTCTATGTGATATTACCACTTTATATCCATTTTTTTTGGCTAGTTCTATTGCATCTAATGTTTCTGTTAGTGTACCTATTTGATTTAATTTTATTAATATACTATTTGCAATTTTGTTGTCTATCCCTTTTTGTAGTCTTCTAGTATTTGTAACAAATAAATCATCCCCAACTAGTTGAATATTTTCTCCAATTCTATTTGTTAGCATCTTCCAACCCTCCCAGTCTTCTTCAGCTAATCCATCTTCCACAGATATTATTGGATATTTTTCTGTTAAATCAACTATATATTCTACCATTTCTTCTCTTGTTTTAAATTCATTAGTTTTCCAAAAATAATATCCTTCTTTTTCAATTTTTTGTGCTTCTTCATACATTTCTGTTGCTGCCACGTCTATTGCTAAACATACGTCTTTTCCAGCAATGTATCCTGCTCTCTCTATCGCTTCTAATATTATATCTATAGCTTCTTCCTCATTTTCTACTTTAGGGGCAAATCCACCTTCATCTCCTACAGCAGTTGATAACCCATTTGCTTTTAGCACTTTTTTTAAATTATGATATACTTCCACTCCCATTCGTAACCCTTCTTTAAAATTTCGAGCCCCAACAGGCATTATCATAAATTCTTGAATATTTAAATTACTATCCGCATGTTTGCCACCATTTACTATATTCATCATAGGTATAGGAAGTTCTTTTGCATTTATTCCACCTATATAATTATATAGACTCATTCCTAGAGAATTTGCTGCTGCCCTTGCAACTGCTATAGAAACACCCAATATAGCATTGGCTCCCAGTCTAGCTTTATTATCTGTTCCATCAATTTCTATTAGTTTTTTGTCTATTTTTACCTGTTCATATACATTCATTCCTTCTATTTCTCTTGCAATTTTTTTATTTACATTTTGTACTGCTTGCAATACTCCTTTACCCAAATATCTTTCTTTGTTATCATCTCGCAATTCTACTGCTTCAAAGCTCCCTGTTGAAGCTCCTGATGGTACCATTGCTACACCTGTAAAACCTCCTTCTGTTACTACTTCTACTTGTACAGTTGGATTTCCTCTAGAATCTAATATTTCCATTGCTTTTATGTTTTCGATCTTTAAAAAATCTTTCATTCTTTAATACTCCCTTCTTATATGATATATTTAAATATATTATATCTATTTATTAATTTTTTATTTAAAATTTCAATTGTTTAACATAATTTAGGTCGATAATGTGTCAATAATGTTGACTTTTGTCTTATTATATATTATAATAATAACTAAATTGGGAGTAATCACTCCCACATATGTATATACACATATGTTTCTATCTACCAGAACATAATATCTGGTAGATTTCGTTGAGAGCAATATGCTCTCATCAAGGAAGAAATGAGCGTTCATTGTTCCCACTTTACGTCTTTGGTGGGACGATGATCACCTCACAAATTTGCTCATTTCTTTCTTTTCGGGGTACTCACCATGTTCTCCTTCTGTGTATCATCACAGGTGAGTATCCCGAAAAAAGGAGAGAAAACTGCAGTGCTTTCGAGGCATTCACTTGTGGTATTGGGAAAGTTGTTATTTATCTGCTTTGCCATACAGCTTTTCCTTCTCTCCTCAAAAAAAAACAATCAAATCATTCTTGTAATCTCCGTATGTAAGGATGATTTTGATTGATTACATAGCAGACAGAATAATTATATATTCCGCCATTCTGTCTGCATCAAAAAACGCACATACTTTGTGCGTTTTTCGTTTTATTTATGTTTGTTTTTTGTTATTTCATACTTTCCTCTACTGCAACTGCTATAGAAACGGTAGCTCCAACCATAGGGTTGTTTCCCATGCCAATCAATCCCATCATTTCTACATGCGCTGGTACAGAAGATGAACCCGCAAATTGCGCATCTGAATGCATTCTTCCCATTGTATCTGTCATTCCGTATGATGCTGGTCCTGCTGCCATATTGTCTGGATGTAAAGTTCTTCCTGTTCCTCCACCTGATGCAACTGAAAAATATTTTCTTCCTGCTTCTAATCTTTCTTTTTTGTATGTACCTGCTACTGGATGTTGAAATCTTGTTGGATTTGTTGAGTTCCCTGTTATAGATACATCAACATCTTCTAACCACATTATTGCAACTCCTTCTCTAACATCATTTGCTCCATAGCATCTAACTTTGCTTCTTTCTCCATTTGAATATGCAATTTCTTCTACAACATTTACTTTTCCTGTATAAAAATCAAAATCTGTTTTAACATATGTAAAGCCATTTATTCTAGATATAACTTGTGCTGCATCTTTTCCTAATCCGTTTAATATAACTCTTAAAGGCTCTTTTCTTACTTTATTTGCAGATTTTGCAATTCCTATTGCTCCTTCTGCTGCTGCAAAACTCTCATGTCCAGCTAGAAAAGCAAAACATTTTGTATCTTCACTTAATAACATTGATGCTAAATTTCCATGCCCCAAGCCTACTTTTCTGTCATCTGCAACTGAACCTGGTATGCAAAATGCCTGTAGTCCTTCTCCTATTGCCTTTGCAGCTTCATATGCTTTTGTACAACCTTTTTTTATAGCTATTGCAGCACCTAATGTATATGCCCAACAAGCATTTTCAAAACAAATAGTTTGAATACTTCTTGTTATTTCATATGGATTAAATCCTTTATCCGTACATATTTTTAATGCTTCATCGAAATCTTTTATTCCATATTTCTCCATTACTGGTTTTATTTGGTCTATTCTTCTTTCATAACTTTCAAATAATGCCATTATTATTACCTCTTTCTATTTAATTATTTTATTCTTTTCTTGGATCTATTTTCTTTACGGCTTCATCAAATCTTCCATATTTGCCACTTGCTTTTTCTATTGCTTCCATTGGTTCTATTCCAGCTTTTATATTTTGCATCATTTTTCCAATATTTACATACTTGTATCCAATTATTTGATCATTTTCATCTAAGCCTATCTCAGTTATGTATCCTTCTGCTAATTCTAGGTATCTTGGTCCCTTTTCTAAGGTTGAATAAATTGTTCCAATCTGACTTCTGTTTCCTTTTCCTAAGTCTTCCATTCCTGCACCTATTGGTAATCCATTTTCTGAAAATGCTGATTGTGTTCTTCCATATACTATTTGTAAAAACAATTCCCTCATTGCAGTGTTAATTGCGTCACATACTAAGTCTGTATTTAACGCCTCTAGCAATGTTTTTCCAACTAAAATTTCACCTGCCATTGCTGCTGAATGTGTCATTCCACTACATCCTATTGTCTCTATTAATGCTTCTTGTATAATTCCATCTTTAACATTTAATGTTAATTTACAAGCTCCTTGTTGTGGTGCACACCAGCCAACACCATGTGTTAAACCAGATATATCTTTTATTTCTTTGGCTTTTACCCATTTTCCTTCTTCGGGAATTGGAGCAGGTCCATGGTCAACACCTTTTGCTACCTTACACATTTCTTCTACTTCCTTTGAATAAATCATTTTCATTTCTCCTCTCATTATTGTATTAATTTTCAAATATCTAGTTCTAAACTATAAATTTTATTAAAAAGAATTGCCAAAATATTGGCAGTTCTTTTATTGTATTATTAATGATTCTCCTGTCATTTCTTCCGGTTTTTCTAATCCCATTATATCTAACATTGTTGGCGCTAAATCAGCTAATTTGCCTGATTTTAATTTTACATCATCTTTGCCAACTAATATCAGTGGAACAGGATTTGTTGTATGTGCCGTATGAGGTTCTCCAGTTTTGTAATCTATCATTTGTTCTATATTTCCATGGTCTGCAGTTATAAGTAATGTTCCATTATTTTTTTGAACTGCATCTACCACTTTGCCAACACATTCATCTATTGTTTCAAGTGCTTTTATTGCTGCTTCAAGATTTCCTGTGTGTCCTACCATATCTGGATTTGCGTAATTTAAAATTATACAATCATATTTTTTTGAATTAATTGCATTTACAACTTTTTCTGTTACTTCATATGCACTCATTTCTGGTTTCATGTCATATGTTTCTACTTTTGGTGAAGGTACTAATATTCGATCCTCGCCTTTATATTGTTTTTCCTCTCCACCATTAAAAAAGAACGTTACATGAGCATATTTCTCTGTTTCTGCTATTCTTAATTGTGTTAATCCTTTATTTGATATATATTCTCCAAATGTATTTTTTAAAGCTGTAGGTTTAAATGCAATTTTAACATTTGGCATTTCCTCATCATATTGTGTAAAACATACGTAATACAAATTCAAATCTTTTTTTGTCTCAAATGCTTCAAATTCTTTATCAACTAATGTTCTGGTTATTTCTCTTGCTCTGTCTGGTCTAAAATTAAAGAATATTACTGAATCATTTTTTTCTATTTTTGCAACCGGTTCTTCTTCATTACATATTATTGTTGGTTCAACAAATTCGTCAAACACTTCTTTTTGATATGAATTTTCTATTGCTGCAATTGCACTTGTAGCTTTATTACCAATTCCGTTTACTAGCATGTCATAAGATTTTTTTACTCTTTCCCATCTTTTATCTCTATCCATACTATAAAATCTGCCTGAAATTGTTGCTATTTTTCCAACACCTTTTTCCTGTATTTTTTCGTTTAATTTCATTATATATGTTTCTGCTGATGCAGGTGGAGTATCTCTTCCATCTAGGAAACAATGTATAAATACATTTTCAAAATCCTTTCTTTTAGCCAACTCTAGCAATGCATATAAATGTCTTATATGGCTGTGTACTCCTCCATCAGAAAGAAGCCCCATTATATGCAATTTTGAATTATTTTTCTTACAATTTTCTATTGCCTCTGTAAATTCTGGTATACTAAAAAAATCACCGTCTTCTATTGTTTTTGTAATTCTAGTTAATTCCTGATAAACAACTCTTCCTGCCCCTATATTTGTGTGTCCCACTTCTGAGTTTCCCATTTGTCCTTCTGGAAGTCCTACTGCTAATCCACTTGTATATATTTCCGTCATTGGACATATTTTCTTTAGTTTATTTATATTAGGCATTTCCGCCATTTCTATTGCATTTCCATTTTTGTTTGGATTATTACCGAAACCGTCTAATATCATTAGCATTGTTAGTTTATTACTCATTTTAATTAATATTCCTTTCTTTAACGCGTAAAATTATATTTTATTATACTTTATTAACTATTTGCGCAAATTCCTCTGCATCTAGACTTGCTCCTCCTACTAATGCACCATCTATATCTGACGTATTTAATAAATCCTCTGCATTTGCAGACTTTACACTTCCACCATATTGAATTATTATATTTTCCGCTACATCACTTCCATACAAGTCTTCAACTTGTTTTCTTATTGATTTTATTACATTATTTGCATCTTCAGCTGTTGCAGTTTTGCCTGTTCCTATAGCCCAAATTGGCTCATAGGCTATTATTATATTCCTAACTTGCTCATTTGTCAAATCATTAAATGCTTGTTTTATTTGGTTTTTAATGATTTCTGTTGTTTTTCCTTCTTCCCTCTGTTGCAAAGTTTCGCCCACACATACTATTGGTTTCAAATTATTGGCAAGTGCTGATTTTATTTTTAAATTTACTGTTTCATCTGTTTCTGCAAAATACTGTCTTCTTTCCGAATGTCCTATTATTACATATTTTACTCCTATACATTCAAGCATTTTGCCAGATACTTCTCCAGTATATGCCCCATTTTCCTTCCAATGCATATTTTGAGCCCCTATTTTTATGTTTGTATCTTGTGTAGTCAATAGTGAATAAAATAAATCTGTATATGGGACACATAATATTACTTCATTTTTTGTATTTTTAATTTTAGGTGCTAGTTCTTCTATAAATCTCATTGCTTCATTTGGAAGCATATTCATTTTCCAGTTTCCTGCAATTACTTTTTTCCTCATTGTTTATCTTATTCCTCCTCCTTAATATATGAATTTAGTCGGAAAGTAATTATATTTTGATAGAAAAGTTTTCTGTTCTTCTATACTTTTATTATTTATCGTTTAATGCTTCTATTCCCGGAAGAGCTTTTCCTTCTAAGAATTCCAATGAAGCACCCCCACCTGTTGAAATATGTGTTATCTTATCTGAAAAACCACCCTTTTCTATTGCTGCCACTGAGTCTCCTCCTCCTACAATCGTTGTTGCATCTAACTCTGATAACACTTTTGCAATAGAATTTGTTCCTTTTGCAAACTTTTCAAATTCAAATACTCCCAAAGGTCCGTTCCATATAACTGTTTTAGCATTTTTTAGTTCTTGTGTGTATTCCTCTATTGCTTTTGGTCCAATATCTAGTCCTTGCCATCCTTCTGGAATTTGCTTTGAATCTACTGTAACTGTTTCCGTGTCATTTGTAAATTCTTTTCCACACACAGTATCTATTGGAAGCAACAATTTTACTCCTTTCATCTTTGCCTTTTCTATTGTTTCTTTTGCTATATCTAATCGGTCTAATTCACAAATTGAATTTCCAACCTCATATCCCATTGCTTTTAAAAATGTAAAAGTCATTCCTCCGCCTATTATAATAGTGTCTACTTTTTCTAACAGGTTTTCTATAACCTTAATTTTATCTGATACCTTTGCTCCTCCTAGTATTGCTACAAAAGGTCTTTGTGGATTGTCTAAACAATCCCCCAACATTTTAACTTCTTTTTCCATTAGAAATCCACAAACTGCTGGTAGAAACTCAGCAACACCAGTTGTAGAACTATGAGCTCTATGTGCAGTTCCAAATGCATCATTTACATATATTTCAGCTAAATCTGCTAACTCCTTAGAAAATTCTTTGTCATTTGCCTCTTCTCTTGGATCAAATCTAACATTTTCTAATAAAATTGCTTTTCCTGGTTCTAATTCATTTGCTAATTTTTTTGCACTTTCTCCTACTATATCTGTAGCAAATTTAACTTCAAAACCTAAATATTCAGATAATCTCTCTGCAACTGGTCTCAACGTAAGGTTTGGTTTAATTTCGCCTTTAGGTTTGCCCAAATGTGAACATAAAATCACTTTTGCATTATGTTCTAACAAATATTTTATTGTAGGTAATGCTGCAACTATTCTTAAGTCATTTGTAATATTTCCTGTTTCTTTATCTAGTGGAACATTGAAATCACATCTTACTAATACTTTTTTATTTTGAACATCTATATCACGTATTGTTTTTTTATTCATTTTGTACCTCCTTTGTTATTGAAAATCGGATATATGGATTCAGCCAATATCCGATTTTGTAAATTAACCTCTGCTAGCAATATATATTGCTAAGTCTACTAATTTATTTGAATATCCCCATTCATTATCATACCACGCAACTAATTTAACGAAAGTATCTGTTAATGCAATTCCTGCTGTCGCATCAAATATAGAAGTATGCTCATCATGTATAAAGTCTGATGAAACAACTGGATCTGACACATATTCAACTATTCCTTTCATTTCGTTTTCTGATGCTTTCTTTACTGCTGCACATATTTCTTCATATGTTGCCGGTTTTTCTAGGTTGCAAGTCAAGTCCACAACAGAAACGTCTACTGTTGGTACTCTAAATGACATACCAGTTAATTTTCCACTCAACTCTGGTATAACTTTTCCAACAGCTTTTGCAGCACCTGTTGTAGAAGGTATAATGTTTGCACTTGCTGCTCTACCACCTCTCCAATCTTTTTTAGAAGCTCCATCTACCGTTTTTTGTGTAGCTGTTATTGAATGTACAGTTGTCATAAGACCATCTTTAATTCCAAAATTATCATTTATTATTTTAGCAAGTGGTGCTAAACAATTTGTTGTACATGATGCATTTGATATTATGTTCATATCTGGTGTATACTTTTCTTGATTTACTCCCATTACAAACATTGGTGCATCTTTTGAAGGTGCAGATATTATTACCTTTTTTGCTCCAGCCTCTATATGTGCATTTGCTTTTTCTATTGTTGTAAATACTCCTGAACATTCCAATACATAGTCAACTCCATCTGCTCCCCATGGAATGTTTTTTGGATCCATTTCGTTATATACTTTTATTTCTTTTCCATCTACTATTAGTTTTCCTTCTTCGCTAGAAACCTCTCCCTCAAATTTTCCATGAACTGTATCATATTTTATCATATAAGCCATATAATCTGCTGCAATAAATGGATCATTTATTGCCACAACTTCAACTCCCTCTTTATTTAAAGCTGCTTGAAATGATAAATTTCCTATCCTTCCAAATCCATTAATGCCTATTTTTATTGACATATTAATTCCTCCTTTATTGTGATTTTTAGTAATTTCTTCGAAGTGTGGGCAATTAAAATCGCCTCTACATTTTTCATAGATTACTTTACACTATTATTGTAATAATTTTACTTATTATTACCAATTTGAAATAATTTTATATCAAAAAAGAATACTTTTCAAGTATTCTTTTTAATTTTATTTGTATATTCCTATTTTTCTCATATAATTTATATAGCTCTGGTCTATATTTCCCCAAATTCCTATGTTTCTATCTAATTCATTGGTATCAATTTTTTCTTTTGAATATTTCTCATAATTTTTTATAATTTCTTCTTTAAAATTGTTTGGACACCTTCCTATTATTCTTGAAATATCATCATATTTATTTCCAAATCCACCAAATCCAAAGTCTATTATAGCTGTAACATGATTGTCATTATTTAATAATACATTACTTGAATTTAAATCCCCATGCACTAAACAAGATAAATGATTTTTATCTTCATCTCTAAAATTCCAAAAAGCCATATCATCTTTGCTAACATGTTTCTTTAATAATTCATCCAAAAACTCTGTTAAATTCACTCCAATATTATTTATGGTAAAAATCTTATCTTTTTCATATTTTATGCTATGTAATTGAAACATAAATTTTGCAATTTCGCTTGAGATGTTTTCAATTTCTGACTCATTTAATTCATTCATTCTTTCTGCCAGAGGTGTTCCCTCTATTTTTCTGTGCATTGAAAAAGGCCTTCCTTTGTCATATAATAATTGCAATTCAACTGTGTCAAAATCTGTTTTGTTATGTATATATTTGGCAAATTGATAATCTTTTACTATTGTTCTAGCCCAAAATTCATCTCTTGGAAATCTAAAAAAGTATGATTTATTGTTCTCGTTCGTAACCTCAAAAACAATGTTGGTCCATCCTGTAGGAATTAACCTTATTTTCTCCACGTCTTCTAAATTCTTCAATATAATTTTATTAAAATCCTCATCTAGTTCAAAATACGTTTTTTGCATAAATCTTTCCTTTCTGTTCTTCTATTAACATTTTTTTAACTAATTCTATTATTTGTTTCTCTGATTCATTATCATAATTGTTATATACTATATAATCAAATTTATTCTTCCATTCTCTTTTATAGCAAATATTGTTATAATGTTCTTCCATTTCATTAATTCTTTCATTTAATTTTTCTGTATTGGTTTCTCTTTCTATAACTTTTTGTTTTGCTATTTCTAAGTTTTTGGGTAATATATATATTGTTTTTATGTCTGGTCGTATTTTTTTCCAGTCATCTATCATAGTATAATGCATTTCAAATATCACATTTTTTTCAGTCAAAATTTCTTCTTTTAAATATGCATACATGCCACCAAACACTTTAAATTGATATATTATTTTTCCTTCTCTATTTAATTTGTCCAGTTCCTCTTCTGTTCTAAAGAATCCTACTTTTCCCTCTTGCTCCTCATTTCTTTTCTGCCTTGTTCTAATTGTATTAACTTTTTCGAAACCTAATTTTTCAACTATTTTTTCCTTAAAATACGTTTTCCCTGCTCCAGATACCCCTACTAAACCTAATAACATTTTTAAATAAATTCCTCCCATACTATATTGGCAAAGTCTAAACCCTTTTCAGTAAGTTTAATTCTATCTAATTCTATTTCTATTAGTTGCTCTTTTACAAGCTTTTCCAACTCATTTCTATAAATATATAAAGGATTGCCTACAAATTTATTTTTAAATTCTTGTATACTTATTCCATCTATTTTTCTTAATCCTAACATCATATATTCTTTCATTTGACTGCTTGGATTTTGCTTTTCGAGAAAAATAAAATTGTCTGTTACATTATCATTTTTATAATTTGTTATATAGTCTTCTATTGAATCTATATTTGAAAATCTTACATTGTTTGTATATGAATGTGCAGACGCTCCAAAGCCCATATATTCTTTTTGGTTCCAACAGTCTAAATTATGTTTAGATTCATATCCTTTTTTTGCAAAATTAGAAATTTCATAATGTATGTATCCCGCTTCTTCTAATATTCTTTTAGTTTCCCAGTACATTTTTCTCTCATCATCTTCATCAGGTAACTCAATTTCCTTATTTTGCACCTTTTTATTCAAAACTGTTCCTTCTTCTAAAATCAACGAATATAGTGATATATGCTCCGGTTTTAAGGCAATTATTTGTTTTAATCCTTGTTTCAACTTTGGTACTGTTTGTCCAGGTAACGCTAACATTAAATCCACATTTATGTTTTTAAATCCAACTTCTCTAGCCATATTATATGTTTGTAAAAAATCATCATATTTGTGTATTCTGCCTATCTTTCGTAGTATATCATCATCTGTGCTTTGTAATCCTATACTTACTCTATTTATTCCGCTTTTCATGTAATCTAATAATTTCTGTTTATCCACTGTTCCTGGATTAATCTCTATAGTTACTTCTGTATCTTTAGATACTTTGAAGTTTGTTTTTATCTCTTCAATAATTTCTTTAATGTACTTACTATCTATATATGATGGTGTGCCACCCCCTATATAAATTGTTTTTACAAATACCAAATCATCCAAGCCATTTTCATAGTCTAGTTTATTTCCTGTTCCTACTTCTTTTATCTCATATTTTAACCATTTTATATATTCTTCTATTAGTCTTTCCTTATTTGCATAAGACTTGAAATCGCAGTAATAACATTTTTGCTTGCAAAATGGTATATGTACATATATTCCAATTTCTTTCATTTATCTATTTTCTCAACTCCTCTGCTATTTGTTGTATTTTTCTTAATCTATGGTTTACTCCTGATTTTCCTATAGGATTCTTCAACAACTTTCCAAGTTCTTCTAAAGATGCATCTGGATTTTCCTCTCTAATCTCCGCTATTTCTCTTAATTGTTCTGGCAATTCATTAAACTTCTCTTTTTCCCTTAAATATTTTATATCATTAATTTGTTTTACTGATGAATTCACTATCTTATTTAAATTTGCCGTTTCACAATTTACTTTTCTATTTATATTATTTTTTATATCTCTATATACTCGTATTTCCTCAAATTTTAGTACAGAAGAATTCGCTCCTATCAATGCTAAAAATTTAGATATCTCTTCTCCATCTTTTGTATATGTTGAATAACCTTTTGCTTTTTCTAAAATTTTAAAATCTATATTATACTTTTTTAGTATTTCCAATATGTATTTCGCATTTTCTAAATTTCTTAACGATATTTCCAAATGATATTTTTTTTCTGGATTATTTATTGTTCCACTTCCTAAAAAAGCCCCTCTTATAAATGCCTTTTCTAAATCATCACTTTTATTATCGTTATTATTTTCTGTTAATTCTTCAATATAATTTTTGTTTATAGTAATTGAATAAACACTTCTTTGAATTTTTATATTATGATCATTCAGTCCTAGATTATTGAGCAATTTTCCAAATCTATTTATGTTATATTCACTTTCTGTTGAAAACTTAATTTTATTTTTTTGCACACTAACATTATTAGTTGCCATATATCCTAGGAGTTCGGTCTTAACGTTCTTTTTATCTGCTAATGTATTTAATTTGCTTAATTCTTTTTTTACTTCTAATGAAAATGACAATTTATCACCAACCTTTTATAATAATTACCCTATCATTACCCGCTAAATCTTCTATTATGCTATAATTTAAGTTTATTAATTCTCCAACACTTTTTGCTTGATTATATCCTATTTCCAACAATAAGTAACCATCTTTTTTCAAATATTTTTTATACTCAGATAATATTATCTTATAAAATTTCAACCCATCTTTTCCACCATCTAAAGCAATTATTGGTTCATTTCTCACTTCTGTTGGCAATGTTTTTATAACGTCAGTCTCTATATATGGTGGATTTGAAACAATTATGTCAAAATCCTTTTCTTGAATATTTTCAAACATATCTGATACTATAAATTCTATATTATCAACATTATTTTGTTTAGCATTTTGTTTTGCAATATCTATAACTGTATTTTTTATATCTGTTGCATAAACTTTAGCATTTTTTATATTTTTTGCAATTGAAATTCCAATTGCTCCACTCCCTGTACACAAATCCAGGATTTTTATATCATTACCATGATTGTTGCAAATTTCTATCGCTTTCTCAACTAATATTTCTGTATCAGGCTGTGGTATTAAGACATTTTTATCAACATAAAAGTTCAGTTTCATAAATTCTTGTTTATTAGTTATATATTGTATTGGCATACCATTTTTAATGTCGTTAATTTTATTTAAATAAAACTCAACATTATTATCACTTACTTCAATATTAGGATTAGAAACAATCTTCCCCCTACTTAATTTTAATATATATTCTAACAAAATACGAGCTTTAATATTCCCATCCTCTATATCCTTTAATAAATGTTTTCCATTGACCAGTAATTCACTAATATTCAATATTATACTCCTTTTAATAATGTACATCTATTTTACCATATCGCCCAAATTTTATCAATGGGACAATTTTGGACAGTCCCAAACGCAAAAAAATACCCCACATTAGCCGTAAGATGAAGAAATTTTAAGGACCTGTTTGCACAGGTGGGTGTCTTGTTGAATGCTACTGGGTTTCTTATATAAGTATAAGCTTACACGCCACACTCAAAGGCGGACTCCCGTTTTAAGTTTGTTGGTTCTAAAATTTCAGTCAATACGTACCACGCAGGGATTTTTTTCAATTTGTATTTATATTTTAGCATATTGCTTTGGGGTTTTCAATCTGTCTTTTTGCTGTATTTTTAATTTATATAATGTATAATCTTATTATCTTTATTTATCTTCTTTTTTATAGTTTTCTTATATTCTTATATCTACTTTAAGTCTTCCATTTTCAATTATGCCTGTACCTATAAATTTATTTGTTTTAGAATATATTTTATATATGCCATCTTGTTTTTCTTTTTTTAATTTTACACCATTTAACAGTAGTTTGATATCATCGTCTTCTAACTGTATTTTTTCTTTATCTTCAAACATCTCTTCAATTGTTATCACTTTTATATTTTGTCCTTCCTTTAATTGTTCTATTGTAATTGCTTGTTCAATAGTAAATTTTCCCACCTTGGTTCTTTTTAATTCTTTCATATATCCTACTGTTTGCATTTCTTCTGCTATATTTTCACACAATGTTCTTATATATGTACCTTTAGAACATCTTACTTTAAATTGCATTTGTTTTTCTTCTTTATTTACTTTTATTAATTCAATATCATATATTTCTATATTTCGTGGCTTTATTTCAACTTGTTGTCCTTTTCTTGCATACTCATATAATTTTTTTCCATTTACCTTAATCGCTGAATACATTGGTGGAACTTGTTGACTTTCACCAATAAAGCTTTTTAATATTTTTTCTATATTTTTAAATTGCAAGTATTGTTCTGGAACACACTTTTTTTCAACTTCTTCTCCTTCTTCATCAGCTGTTGTTGTTTTTGTTCCTAATTGTAATAATACCTCATACTCTTTGTCATGTTCTATTAAATATTTAGAAAGCTTTGTTCCTTTCCCCAATAAAATAGGAAGAACACCAGTAGCATTAGGGTCTAATGTACCAGTGTGTCCTACTTTCGTATTAAACATTTTTTTTATTTTGTATACTGCATCATGTGATGTATAACCTTTTTCTTTGTTTATTATAATAATTCCATCCATTTATTATTTCCTTATATATCTTTTTATTTGTGTTAATATTTTCTCTTTTACTTCTTCTATATCTCCTGTTATTGTTGCTCCTGCTGCTCTTGGATGGCCTCCACCTCCAAACATAATGCAAACATCTGAAACATTTATATATTGGTTTGACCTTAGAGATAGTCTCCATCCATCTTCAATTTCTCTTGCAAATACAGAAACTTCTACGTCTTCCACATTTCTTCCTATTTCTACTATTCCTTCATGGTCTCCTGTTTTTGCATCAACACTTTGCATATCTGCTTGTGTTATGTATGTAAATGCTACTTTTCCTTCTTCAAAAAATTCTAATCTATTTAAAGCAACTCTTGTTAGTTCAAAGCATGGTTTTGTTGTTGTTTGTAAAACTCGCTTATATATATCAGATACATTTACTCCTTTTTTTAAAAGTGATGCTGCAAATTCAAATGTTTCTGCTGTTACCCCTGAATACGCAAAGCCTCCTGTGTCTGTTATTATTCCTGTTATAATACATGTTGCTATGTCTTTTGATATTTCAAATCCAAAATATTCAAACATTACTATTAGTATTTGTGCACAAGCAGGTGCATCTGGATTAACATAGTTTAAATCTCCAAACATGGTATTTGTTCCATGATGATCTATTACTATTTTTGATTTTGCATTTTCAAAGTAACTTGCAAATTCATTTAATCTCCCTATAGTTGGGCAATCTAATGATATTGCTAAATCGTATTTTTGTACTTGACTTTCTTTTTTTATTTCCTTTGTACCTGGTAGAAATTCAAAAATTTTTGAATATTCTGGTATAATAACATCTGGATTTTTTCCATATGCTTTTAATATATTGTACATTGCCAAACTACTTCCAATAGCATCTCCATCTGGATTTTCATGAGTTAATATTACTATTGAGTTAGCTTTGTTAATTTCCTCTAAAATTTTATCTAATGTCATATGTATAAAGAATAAAGCTGTTAAACTTTATTCTTCGTTCACCCCGCTTCCTTCGTTTTTTAATTCTTTTAGAATTTTTTCTATTTTTTCACCATATTCTAATGAATCATCTATTTCGAAAATTAGCTCAGGTGTAATTCGTAAATTTATTGTTTTTGCAACTTGAGACCTTATAAATCCTGCTGATTCTTTTAGTCCTTCCATTGTTTTTTTAATGTTTTTTGAATTTAATATACTTACATATATTTTTGCATATTTTAAATCTGGTGTTATTTTTGCTTTTGTTACACTTATTAATCCAGTTACATTTGGATTTTTAAGTTCAAAACTAATTACATTACTAATTTCTTTTTTTAATTCTTCATTAATTCTATTAAGCCTATTTTCATTTTTCGGCATATTAGTTATCTCCCTTTCTAATACAAATAGCACATAATGTTATCTTTTAACTTCCTGCATAACATATACCTCTATTATGTCTCCTTCTTTTATATCATTATATTTTTCTATTTGAATACCACATTCATATCCTTTTGCTACTTCTTTTACATCATCTTTAAATCTTTTTAGTGACTCTAGCTTTCCGTCATGTAATACAATTCCCTCTCTTATTACTCTGACTCCTGCATGTCTTTCTATTTTTCCTTCTAATACATAACATCCTGCTATTGTTCCCACATTTGATACTTTAAACGTTTGTCTTACTTCTGCATTACCTATTACTTTTTCTTCATAAATAGGGTCAAGCATACCTTTCATAGCTGCTTCAACATCTTCAATTGCTTTATATATTACAGAATATTGTTTTATCTCTATCATATTTTTTTCTGCAACTTCTTTTGCTGTATGTCCTGGTCTTACATTAAATGCTATTATTATTGCACTTGCTGCTTTGGCAAGTTGTACATCTGATTCTGTTACAGCACCTGTAGAAGAATGTATTACTTTTACCTTTACCTCATCATTAGATAATTTTTCTAATGATTGTTTTAATGCTTCTGCTGTTCCTTGTACATCTGCCTTTACTATTAAATATAGTTGTTTTAGATTTTCATTTGCCATTTTTTCAAACACATTATTTAATGTAACTTTTGCATTTTCGTTTATTATATTTTCTCTTTCTTGACGTTTTCTTCTTTCTATTAAATGTTTTGCCATTTTTTCGTCTTTAACTTCATAGAAAGTCTCTCCTGCTTCTGGTACATTTGTTAATCCCATAATCTCAACCGGTGTAGAAGGTCCTGCTTTTTTAATTTTTTGTCCTTTATCATTTTTCATTGCTCTTATTCTTCCAATAGATGTTCCTACTACAATTGTGTCTCCCTCATCTAATGTTCCTCTTTGTACAAGCATAGAAGCGATTGGTCCCTTTGACTTATCAAGTCTTGCTTCTATAACAACACCTTTGGCTTGTTTATTAGGATTTGCTTTTAATTCTTTCATATCAGCTACTAGTAAAACCATTTCTAGTAAATTATCTATGTTTATATTATTTTTAGCTGATATTGGACAGAATATTGTATCTCCGCCCCATTCTTCTGGTACTAATTCATATTCCATTAATTCTTGCTTTATTTTATCTACATTTGCATTTGGCAAATCAATTTTGTTAACCGCCACAATTATAGGAATTCCTGCTGCTTTAGCATGATTTATAGCTTCCACAGTCTGTGGCATTACACCATCATCTGCAGCTATTACTAATATTGCAATATCTGTAATTTGTGCTCCTCTTGCTCTCATGCTTGTAAATGCCTCATGTCCTGGCGTATCTAAAAATGTAATTTCTCTGTTATTTACATTTACTTTGTATGCGCCTATATGTTGTGTTATTCCTCCTGCTTCTCCTTCTATTACATTTGTACTTCTTATTGCATCTAGTAAAGATGTCTTACCATGATCTACGTGTCCCATTACTACAACTACTGGTGGTCTTGGTTGCAATTCATCTGCTTTGTCTTCTGTCTCATCAAATAATATGTCTTCTTCTTTTACTTGCTCTTTTTTCTTGGCTGTTATTCCAAATTCACTTGCTACCAAATATGCTGTATCAAAATCTATAGTATTATTTATTGTGCTCATTATTCCGTAATTTAACAATTTTTTTATTACATCACCACTTGTTTTTTTCATTTCCATTGCCAAATCTTTTACTGTTATTGTATCTGGAATCGTTATTTCTTTTAATTCAAATATTTTTTGTTTATTTCTTTCTTCTTCATTTTTTTGAATTCTTTTTCTATTTCTTTTTCCTCTTTCTGTAGTCAAGTCATAATAGTCTAGCATTTCCCCATCTTGTTCATTAAACATATGTGATAATTTATCTACTTGTTTTAGATTTTTTAATTTTTCGCCATCAAATTCCTCATTGAATCTTCCACTTTTTCTTGTAGTCTTTTTGGTTGCTTTGTTTTCATCATATTTGTTATTTACTTTTTGCTTATCTATAGCTTTTGTACTGTAATCTCTTTGATTTTCTTTTTCAATTTCTACAGACATAATATCTTTAATGTTTCTATCTATTCCTTTATTATCTAATGGTCTTCTTTCATTTCTGTTAAAATTAGGACGTTGTTGGTTATTATTTCTATTATTTTGAAATCTGTTATTATCCCTATTATACTGTTGTCTAGCACCATTTTCTCCATTATTATATGTTCTGTTTTGATTGTAGTTATTTCTATTTTGATTATAATTTCCGTTGTTGTTATAATTGTTTCTATTAAAATTATAACCATTATTATAATTTCTGTTATAATTATTTTCTGTTCTTCTTTGTTCTGGTTTAGGAGATTCTACAGTTGTCGTTGATGAAGTTTGTACTTTGGGTGTTGGTGCATTTTCTTGAGCTTTTATTGTTTCTTTTTCCAACATTTCTTCTTTTGCTTGCTCTTTTGCTTGCTCTTTTGATTGTTCTTTAACTTCTTTAACTTCTTCTTTTTTTTGCTCTTCTTTTTTGGAATCCTTTATTCCAAATAATTCATTAACCGTAAGAGGCTTAGTTGGCTTATTTCTATAAACAATATTGTAGTTTTGATTTTTTTCTCTTTCTACAAAACCAACATCTTTTCTATTTTGACTATTCTTTTCTTCTTGCTTTTCTTTTTTCTTATCCTCATCTGTTATTATAAGTTCTCTTCTTATTATAACTGGTGTATCCGTCTCTTTTTCTTTCACTTTTTTCTCTTTCTTTCCTATATTTTTTGTTTTTCCATCATCCAGAGCCTGCTCAAGTTTTTCCGCCTGTTCATTTTCTATTGTACTTAAATGGCTTGTTACAGCTATTCCTAATTCCCTTGCTTTTTCTATTACTTCTTTACTGGCTAAGCCCACTTTTTTTGCTATTTCGTGTATTTTTATCTTACCCAATAACTTCACCCCCATCAATTTTTTTTGCTATTTCTTTTGCAATATTATTATCTTTAATTCCAATAACTGCTTTATTATCTTTTCCTATACATTTGCTTATTTCGTCCACTGTTAATATGTTGTAAAACATTACATTGTTTTCTATACATTTATTTTTTATATTTTTTATTGTTCTTTCTGAGGCATCTTTTGCAACTATAACTAGTTTAGCATTTCTTTTTATAATTTGTTCTAAACAAGCATCTGTGCCAAATACTATTTTTCCGGCTCTTGTTGCTAGCCCTATTAGCCCCATTACTTTAGTACTTATTATAATAAATTCCCCCTTTATTGAAATTAAAGTTTTTAGTCATTTTACTCCTTAAACATCTCTTCTAATTCATTATATATGTCTTCTGTTAGCTGTGTTTCAAAAACTTTTTCTATTTTTTTACTTTTTTTAGCTTTATTAAAGCAATCTACATTGTGACAAATATATGCTCCTCTACCACTTGCTTTTCCTGTCTTATCTATTGTAATGTTACCCTCTTTGCTTTTTACAATTCTAACAAAATCATTTTTGTCTTTTTGTACATTACATCCTATGCATGTTCTTTGTGGTTTCTTCTTCATATATATTCACCTCTTTCTTATAGCTTATTCTTCTTCTTGGTTTTCTACAACTTCTTCTTCATCTTTTTTCTGTAATATTTCTCTAAATTGAGATTCACTTTTAATATCTATTTTCCAGTTTGTTAACTTTGCTGCTAGTCTAGCATTTTGTCCAGCTTTTCCTATTGCCAATGATAATTGGTCATCTGGCACTATTACCTGTGCAAACTTCTCTTCCTCGTTTACATCAACAGCCATAACCTGTGCTGGAAGCAATGCTGCTGATATATATAATGCTGGGTCTGGATACCATTCTATTACATCTATCTTTTCTCCGTGCAACTCATTTATTATGTTTTGAATTCTAATTCCTTTTTGTCCCACACAAGAACCAACTGGATCTATATTTTCATTTGCTGAGTAAACTGCAACTTTAGTTCTACTACCAGGGTCTCTTGAAATACTTTTAATTTCTATTAATCCTTCATATATTTCTGGGATTTCTAATTCAAATAATTTTCTTACAAAGTCCGCATGTGCCCTTGAAACCGTTACTTGTGGAGAACCTTTTAATCCTCTTTCTACATTCAATACATATGCTCTTATTTTATCATTTACTCTATACTTTTCTGTTGGTACTTGCTCTTTTAGTGGCATTACACCTTCTAATTTTCCAAGGTCTAATACTACTATTCCTCCATCTGCTTTTTGTATTATTCCAGATACTATTTCACCTTTTCTATTATTAAACTCTGTATATAATACATCTCTTGATGCTTCTCTTATTTTTTGTATTATTACTTGTTTTGCTGTTTGTGCCGCTATTCTTCCAAAATTTCTTGGAATAATTTCTATTTTTGTTTTATCTCCTATTTCCAATTTTTTGTTTATTTTTTGTGCTTCTTCTAAACTTATTTGTGTTTGTGGTATTTCTACCTCTTCCACAACTTCTTTTTCTGCATATACATGTATCTCTCCTGTTGCTTCATCTATAACTATGCTTACATTTTCATCTGCATCAAAATTTCTTTTATATGCTGTTATTAACGCTGTCTGAATTGAATCTAATAAATACTCTTTATTTATCCCTTTTTCTTTTTCCAAATCATTCATTGCTAAAAACAACTCTTGTGCATCAATTGCTTGATTGTTATTTTTTGTATTCTTTTTCATTTTCCTATTCCTCCCCTAATTTACCATTCATATGCTTTCTTTATTTGTGCTATATCTTGTCTTAATATTTCTTGTTCTTCATTATCGCTTATTACTATTATTGCCTTTTCATTAATTTGTTCTAATATGCCTATTATTTCTTTCTTCTTGTTTATTGGTTTAAATAATTTTATTTCTATTTTTTCTCCTATATTGTCTTTTAAATGTTTATCTTTTCTTAGTATTCTTTCTACTCCCGGAGAAGAAACTTCTAAAAAATATTGTTGTTTTATATAGTTTGCATCATCCAATAAATCAGTAATTGCATTATTTACTTTTTCACAATCTTCTAAACTTATTCCATTAGAGTTATCTATAAATATTCTTAAAAAATAATCTTTGCCTTCTTTAACATATTGAACGTCATATAGTTCATAACCCAAATTAACTATTTTAGGTTCAACCAATTTTTCAATTTTTTCTTCTAAGCTTGACATATTTCACTCCCTTAATACGCATTTGAGAGTGGGATTTGTTCCCACTCTCTCTAAATTCCTTATGCGATTATTATTATACCCTATTTTTCTAGTAATTGCAAGTCTTTTTTTAATTTTCCCTCTGTTTTGTTACCTCATACATTACAATTCCTGCTGATACTGATGCATTTAGTGAAGTAATTTTACCTTTCATTGGTATTTTCACTAAGAAGTCACAGTTTTCTTTAACTAATCTTGACATTCCATATCCTTCGCTTCCTATTATTATGGCTACAGGCATTTTAAAGTCTTGTTGGTAATAATATGTTTTTGCCTGTCCATCAGTTCCGCAAATCCAAATATCGTTTTGTTTCAAAAATTTAATTGTTTCATTTATATTATTTACCCTTGCTATTTTCATATGTTGCACTGCTCCAGCAGAAACCTTTGAAACTGTGCTATTTACTCCACATGCTCTTCTTTTTGGTATTATTATTCCATGAACTCCAGCTGTTTCTGCTGTACGAATTATCGAGCCTAAATTATGTGGATCTTCTATTCCGTCTAATATTATTATAAACGGTTTTTCTTTTCTTTCTTCTGCAGTTTGTAAAATATCTTCCACTTCGCAATAATCATATGGAGGAACAATTGCAATTACACCTTGACTATTTTCTGTTTGAGCAATTTTATTTAACTTGCTTTTTTCTATTTCTGTAATTATTATTTTTCTGTCTTTTGCAATTGCAATAATTTTATTTATGGAGCCATGCTTCTCTCCTGTAGCTACAAGTATTTTATTTATGTCTTTGCCCGACTCCAAATATTCTAGTACAGCATTTCTTCCCTCTATCTGGTCATTATATTCTTCCATGTTTATTTCTCCTCTTAATACTAAAACCATCTTTTCTTTCTACCAAATTATGGAATTATAACATTATTATCTTGTGACATATTGTTAGACAACTCTGAAATATGTCCATATACATTTTTCATAAAAAACTCTATGGTGTTTTTTATTATTTTTTTCTCGTTTTCTTTTCCATTAGCACTTATCATACTATGTAATGATGTAGTGCAAATGCTAGCAAGTTCTTCTATATTTTCAATATTCACAGACTGATTTAATTTTTCTACTACTTTTCCGGTTTTATTTAGTACGCTTTTTTCAAGTACTGCTAGTAGCTGTTCTGGTTTGTAGTTATTAATTATAATTGCATTATTATTTTTTAACTCTGTTATTTCCTCTACAGTATCAACTTTATTTATATTTTTGTTGTATGTAGCAGTAATTTTTTTGCCGTTGTTGTTAATCTTTGTTGTTGACGTATTAGTTACTCCTCCATTTACTGGTCTTCCAATTTTAGTTTCTTCTGAATACATAATTTCATTTGTTGTAATATCAGGAATTAATTCGTATTTGTTTGTTATGTTTTTTTCATCTTTCACTTTTGAAAGTACAAGTTTAGCCCCTTGTTTTTCTTCCGAGTTATTTACAACATTAAAAATAATTTCTAAATTTAAATTGTTCTCACTAAATTTGTTATTTATAATTATTTCCACTTCTTGCTTTTCTTTAATTGCATTTGTATTTAAATTATTATCTGTCATATCTTCAATTGTAGTATTTATTACTGTTCTAAGTGTTACTTTGTCTTTTTCATATACTGTTATTGTTAATGGTGATTTCACATTAATTTTTTCTTTTAGCTCTTGTGCTGTCGAAGAAAGTTCCACTTCTGAACTAATTCCTAATCTTTTTAATATATTTAATAATGTTTGATTTTTAGAAAAACTATCAATACAAGTTATTATTATTTGATTTACTTGATTTTCATCTAATTTTAATGTATATATATTTGCACTATATGTTGTTCCATTTATATCTATATTATTTTTTGCCTTACTATAATTTTCCTGTTTAATATTCTGCTTAACTATGTTTAAAAAGTCATTTATTAATTGTTTTTGCTCTTCTTCTGTAATTAATGGTTCATTACTAAATTCAATCTTTTCAGGAATTATTTTTTCTAACTGATTATTCCCACTTAAATCACTCGCTAATTTTTTTAGATTTTCATTTCTTATGCCTATATAGTACTTTAGTAAATCTTCACATTTTATAGCATATATATTTCCACTATTTATATAAGAAAAAGATAGTAAATTGTCTTGTCCATTTTTTAAATTTGCTTCAGCATATGTTCTTCTTGTAGCATTATCATGTCTTGTAGCAGTTGTTACATTAATATTTTGAATTTCTGTTCCTTTCTCTAATATTGTTGTTAAGCTTCCACTTGAAACATAACTAACATTTTTAAATGTTGTGCTTTGTTCTTTGTCATATTCATTTTCAAATATTTGTGATATTGCTTCTTGTTGTGCAATATATTTCCAGAAAAGCTCTTGTGGTTTTTTTAACATATCTGTAAAAAAGTATAAATATCCACCTGCCGCGCCTAATCCAAGTATCAATACTGTAATTATTACAACCCATAATCCAATACTTTTTTTCTTCATTTTTGTTCCTCCTTATTAATTTTTTTATTTATATCTTCTATTGCTGTTATTTTTAGATACTCCATCCTTTTCTTGGTTTGCTCATCTTTATAGTCAATTCTGTCTATCAATTTTTCTATATATTTTTCATCTCTTATTTTTTTTAAACTATACTCAAAGTTTAAATCATATATAAAAGCTAATATTATTATCCATTTATCAATATTGCTTGTAACTGTGCCAGATTTTATTGTTTTTTTCATTAATATTTGCTCATAAACATTATCAGATAGTTTCTCGTCTCCTATATCCTCTTTTTTATACAATAAATAAAATGGCTTAGACAAATATATATTCATAATATCTAATTTATCCGCATCTCGTATTATTTTTGCTTGAAGCATTTCTTCTTTATTCAGGTTTAAGTTTATACTATATTTATTATGATTTCTTATTGCTTCATTTATAATTCTATCATATTTATTTGTAGAAATAAACCTTCTTATTAAATTATTTTTATTTAGTTGTTCTACACCATACTCTGCATGATCTATACTTTTTGAATCCACAAATGTAGAATATTGTGTAATTTGTTCAAATCTACCTATATCATGTAAAAGGCCAACTAATTTTGCAATTTGTACTTGTTCTTCATTTAATTCTAGTGACTTTGCAATATTATAGCTTTCTTTTTCAACTCTGTAAGAGTGGTCTTTTTTCATTTTAATATTTTCATTTTGCAAATCAAATTTTAAAACATATTTTTCAAATTCTTCTTCAGCTTTTTTAAAATCAATCATATGTACCTCTATTCCTGGGCATTTTCTTCAATTAAATTGGTTTCCATTTCATTTTCTTTTACTTCAATTTCAGAAATAGCACCATTTGTTTTATAAGCTTTTATTTGTATTTTATATGTTTTGCCTATGTCTATATTTTTCTTATATTCTTCTATTTTTTTTATGCTTGTTTCTCCATTTACCATTATAAGATCTTCTTTTGACATAATGCTATTATGTTCTATAAGGACCTCATATATTTTGTTCAAATTTGTTGCTGATATATTTCTGCTTCCATCTGCTGATATATATGTTTTTAATATTTTTTGTGCCTCTGCTTCGTTATTGTTTAATTTATCATTTATTATTGAATTTTTTTGTGCATAATCTGTTGCAAATATCCAAATTCCATTTATTATTTTTTCTGTTATTCCATCACCGCTTGCACTAATAAAACTTGAACCAATTGTGCTTATAACCTCTAATTTTATTTTAGGTGCTAACTCATCAAATCCTATTTTCTCAAATTTTTGTGTTAAATTTTGAAATTTGTTTATAATGTATTTTTCTATAAATGGCTGTAGCTGTTTCAGAGTATAATTATTTAATATAACAGCACTAGAGTCTTTTAATTCTGCTATTTTTTCCCCATTAGCACCTACTTGTATATTTTGATTATATATTGAACTAACTTTTATTCCATTTTCATTCATAATAGTAGTAATTATTGAATTATTTATATTATTATTTTCCATCTTTCCAATTTTATTAACTATTTTATAGTTATACATTGGTTTATTTATATTTGGTGTTATTATAATATTATTTGTTACAAAATTGTCTTCTTCATTTTTATCAACAATAATTTTAGAATTATAACTAATATTCTCTGTAGAAATTTCTAAAAATATTAATAATTTAAGACTATTATTTTCATATGCATAATCTATTGTTAATTTATATTTACTACCAATATTTATTGATGTTCGAACTACCTCTTTTTTATTAACATAAATTTCAATTTTTACTTCTTCTTCAATTTTTTGTTCGTTTATTTTTACTATTAAATTACTTGCTATTTCTTTGTAATTATCTATTTTATTTCTTTCTAACGTTTGTAGTAAAACTTCATCTTTCATAGAATTTTCTAAGCACTTTATTATAATATTACATATTTCATCTCCACTTAGTTTTAACAAATATACTTTAGCTTCGTAGCTTTTCTCTTCTATTTGAATATCTTTTTTACCTAACTTTATATAACTGGTTTTAGGTATATTTTGAATAAATATATTTGAATATGTGCTTATTAGATGTTCTTTTTCTATATCGTTTATATCAATACTATCTGGTATATATTGTATGATTTCTTTATTAACATTTAGCTTTTGAGCAAAATTCTTCAAGTTTGCATTCCTTACACCTATATAATGTCTTAGCAGATCTTCGCATTTTATTCCATATGTGTTGTAGTCTTTTATGCAAAAAAGTTTTAACAAATCATTTTCTTGCTCTTTTAGTGTTATTTTTGAATATGTTCTTTCAGTTTCAACATCATGTACAGTATTTGTTGCAATATCTATATTTTTCATTTCTTCATTTTTTTCAACAGTAATGTTAATATTTCCATCTGAAACATAATTATTTTTTTCTTTAATTCCCTTTTGCACCTTTGCATTTTCATTACATATAATGCTTAAAATTTTATTATTTTGTTTTGCAAAAGTCCAAAATAATTCTTCTGGACTTTTAAATGTATCAGTGCAAAAGTACAATATTATTAATGTAACAATTGCTATGCTAATTATAACACCCGAAATCATTATAACTAATTTTTTTTTCATCTTTTACTTTATTCCTCCTATTGGGCTGGCTTATTCATCATCCAGTTTTAAAACACTTAAAAAAGCTTCTTGTGGTATATCCACATTTCCTATTTGCCTCATTTTCTTTTTGCCTTTTTTCTGTTTTTCCAATAGTTTTTTCTTTCTTGTAATATCTCCTCCATAGCACTTTGCAAGTACATCTTTTCTCATCGCTGATATTGTTTCTCTTGCTATTATTTTTCCTCCTATAACTGCTTGTATAGGTATAGCAAATAATTGCCTTGGAATAACTTCTTTCAATTTTTCTATCATCTTTTTGCCACGTTCATAGCTATTGCTCTTATGCACAATAAAAGATAACGCATCTACTCCTTCTCCATTTACCCATATATCCAGCTTAACCAATTCTGATCTTTTATATTCTTTAAATTCATAGTCAAAAGAAGCATATCCTTTTGTTTTAGATTTAAGATTATCAAAGAAATCATAAATAATTTCATTTAATGGCATCTCATATATTAATGTAACCCTATTTTCATCCAAATACTTCATATTTATATAAACTCCACGCCTATTCTGACATATTTCCATTATATTTCCTACATATTCTTTTGGAGTTAAAATTTCTGCTGTTACCATTGGCTCTTCAATATACGAAATGTCATTTGCCGGTGGTAAATCTGATGGATTATATAACTCCAACAATTCGCCATCGGTTTTATGAACTTTATAAATAACAGATGGAGATGTTGTGATTAAACTTAAATCATATTCTCTGTCCAATCTTTCCTCTATAATTTCTAAGTGTAGCAAGCCAAGAAAGCCACATCTAAATCCAAAGCCTAATGCTGTAGAAGTTTCTGGCTCATATTCTAAAGCAGCATCATTTAGTTTTAATTTTTCTAAAGCTATTTTCAAATTTTCATAATCGCTTCCATCTACAGGATATATTCCACAATATACCATCGGATTTACTTTTTTATATCCTGCTAATGGTTCTTCCGCTGGTGTTTCCTTTAATGTAATTGTATCTCCAACTCTAATATCAGAAAGACTTTTAATGCTTGCTGCTATATATCCAACATCACCTGCTAGCAATTCATTGTCCGGCTCATATGTACCTGGTTCAAAATGTCCTACTTCTGTTACAGTAAAAGTTTTATTTGATGACATAAGTAATATTTCGTCTCCCACTTTTACTTTGCCATCTCTTATTCTTACATATGCTATTGCTCCCTTATAATTATCATATAAAGAGTCAAAAATTAAAGCTTTAAGTGGTTTTTCTTCCTCCCCTTCTGGTGGAGGTAACAATGTTACTATTTTTTCTAATACTTCATCTACATTTAACCCAGTTTTAGCTGATATGCATGGTGCTTCATCTGCTGGAATCCCTATAATATCTTTTATTTCTTGTTTAACTTCTTCTGGTCTCGCATTTGGTAAATCTACTTTATTTATTACTGGTAATATTTCTAAATTATTATCTATTGCTAAATAAACATTTGCAAGTGTTTGTGCTTCTACTCCCTGGCTTGCATCCACAACTAAAATGGCTCCATCGCATGCAGCTAAACTTCTTGATACTTCATAATTAAAGTCCACGTGTCCTGGAGTATCTATTAAATTAAGTTCATATTCTTGTCCATTCTTTGCATTGTACTTCATTCTTACAGCTTGTGACTTTATTGTTATTCCACGTTCTTTTTCTATTTCCATGTTGTCCAACACTTGATTTTCCATTTCCCTTTTAGATAAAACTCCAGTCATCTCTATTAATCTATCTGCCAATGTGGATTTTCCATGGTCTATATGTGCTATTATGCTAAAATTTCTAATATATTTTTTTCTATCTTGCAATATCTATACCTCCCTATAGTTCAACCTTAATGTTTTCTATTCCACCATCCATCAACATCTATTTTCATAAATTACTTTACACTATCATTCTTTTACATCACTTGTTATATTATACCGTCTTGTATAATTTTTGTCTATAATCTTATACTATATTTTGCTCTGTAAATTTGCAATACCTTTTAATTATGTTTAATCTTCTTTTACACTTATATTCGCTTCCCCAACGATGTCTTGTAATTCTTTTAATATTGCAGTTGTCAAATATATTCCTCCTGCAAATTTTTTTTCTTCTCCATTTATTATTTGTATTTGAATATTGTTTTTATCTCCTGAAAAGAATTTTATTGCTCCTTTTAATTGATTTCTATGCTTTTCGTCTAAATTTGTTATTGTTATTGATAAAATTTTCTTCTTCTGCACAGCAAACTCTTTTATATCTCTTGCTACTATTTTAGTATCCTCATCTTCTCTTACACTTAGTCTACCTTCCACCAAAATAATATTATCTTCCACAAGAATATTTGAACAATTTTGATAACAATTTTCAAATATTATTACTTCTGTTGTTCCATACATATCTTCAACAGTTACAAATGCCATAAGCTTATTTGTTTTAGTATATTTCTTTTTCACACTTGTTATTATTCCTGCATATTTTACCATTTGATTGTCTTCATATTTTGCCATTCCAGTTTCTTCTATGTCTTCTTTTATTTTTTTAATTTGATATGTATTTATAGTTGTTTGCATTTCTAGTTGATTTTTTATTTTTTCTAATGGGTGCCCAGATATATATATTCCCAACATTTCTTTTTCCATAAACAGCATTTCCTTTTCACTATACTCTGGAAAAACTGTATAATTATACTTAATTTCATTTATTTTTTCGTCTTCTGTTTCTGTTAAATCAAACATACTTACTTGTCCGTCAAAACTTTTTTTGTTGCTATTTGAAATAGTATCTATTATTGTTTCATAAGAGGCTATTAATGTACTTCTTGTTTGTTCAAAGCAATCAAATGCCCCTGATTTTATCAGACTTTCTACACATTTTTTATTTACAGATAAATCTTTTATCCTTTCGCAAAAATCAGCAAAGTTTTTAAATTCTCCATTACTAGTTCTTTCTTTTACTATTTCATCTACCGCCGATGTTCCAACATTTTTTATACTTCCCAGTCCAAAACGTATTCCTTCATTATCTACTGTAAACTTGGTATAACTTCTGTTTATGTCTGGTTTTAATATTGATATATTCAGTCTTCTGCATTCCTCTATATAATCTGGTATTTTATCTAAATTTCCTAAAAAGCTGTTTAATGTTGCTGCCATAAATTCTGCTGGATAATATGCTTTTAAATATGCTGTCCTATACGATACTACTGCATATGCTGCCGCATGAGATTTATTAAATGCGTATTTTGCAAATTCAGCCATTTCGTCAAATATTCTATTTGCCGACTCTGCATCAATTCCATTTCTTACACATCCTGGTACTACTATGTTCCCATCTTCATCTAGTTGACCATTTATAAATATTTCTCTTTCCCTTGCCATTACATCTAATTTTTTCTTTCCCATGGCACGTCTTACTAAATCAGCTCTTCCTAAAGAATAACCAGCTAAATCTCTTACTATTTGCATAACTTGTTCCTGATATACCATACAACCATATGTAACTTTTAGTATTGGCTTTAATGCAGGATGAGTATATACTGCATGTTCTGGGTCTTTTTTATTTGCTATATATCTTGGTATTTGATCCATCGGCCCTGGTCTATATAATGAAACCCCAGCTATTATATCTTCTAAACAGTCTGGTTTTAATTCCTTCATAAAGTTTGTCATACCTTGGCTTTCAAATTGAAAAATTCCAACAGAATTTCCATCTTGCCATAGTTTATAAACTTTTGGATCATTCATGTCATTATCAAACTCAACTTGAACCCCTTTATTTGCCTTTACTAAATCAATAGTATCTTGAATAACAGTTAACGTACGAAGCCCCAAAAAGTCCATTTTCAGAAGACCTAGCTCTTCTAATGTTGTCATTATATATTGTGTAGATATTGTATTATCTCTCATATATAAAGGAACATAAGTTACTACTGGTTCTTTAGTTATTACTATGCCACATGCGTGAGTAGAAGCCTGCCTTGGCATTCCTTCCAATGCCATAGCAATTTCCAACAATTTTTTTACTGTTTCATCATTTTCATATAATTCCTTTAACTCTCTATTTTGCTCTAGCGCTTTTTTTATTGTAATGTGCAATTCATTAGGTATCATTTTTGCTAATTTATCTGTATCTGCATATGAAATGTCCAAAGCCCTTCCAACATCACGAATTACCATTCTAGCTGACATTGTTCCAAAAGTTATTATTTGGGATACATTTTCTTTTCCATATTTTTGACATACATATTCTATAACTTTATCTCTTTTTTCATAGCAAAAGTCTACGTCAAAATCTGGCATACTTATTCTTTCTGGGTTAAGAAATCTTTCAAATATAAGATTATATTTTATTGGATCTATATCTGTAATTCCTATGCTATATGCAACAATAGAGCCTGCACCAGAGCCTCTACCTGGTCCTACTGGAATATTGTGCGTTTTTGCATAATTTATATAATCCCAAACAATAAGAAAATAGTCCACATACCCCATCTTTTTAATTATGCTAAGCTCATATTCAGCTCTTTCTTTTATTTCATTAGTAATTTCCTCTCCATATCTTTTTGTCAATCCATCTACTGTTAATTTTTCTAAATAATCATAATGTGTGGCATATTGTTCTGGAACATCATAATTAGGCAAAATAGTATGTCCAAATTCAAATTCCACATTGCATTTTTCAGCTATTTTTACAGTATTTTCTACGGCATCTGGTATATTTTTAAAATAATCTATCATCTCTTCGGGAGATTTTACATACAGTTCCTCTGTATCAAATCTCATTCTGTCTTCATCATTCATTCTTTTACCAGTTTGTATACAAAGTAATACTTCATGGTTATATGCATCTTCTCTTTTTAAGTAATGCGCATCATTTGTGGCTACAAGCGGAATCTCCAATTCTCTTGATAGTTCAACAAGTTTTTGATTAACTAATACTTGCTCTTTTATTCCATTGTTTTGAACCTCTAAATAGTAATCTTCTCCAAATAAATTTTTAAACCATAATGCTACTTTTTTTGCTTCTTCAATATTATTATTTAATATTGCTTGGCTTACTTCCCCTGCAAGGCAAGCACTTAAGCAAATTAGCCCATCATGATATTTCTCTAAAATTTCTTTGTCTATACGTGGTTTATAGTAAAAACCTTCTGTAAAGCCCAAAGAAACCAGTTTAGCCAAATTTTTATAACCATCATTATTTTTAGCAAGTAAAATTAAATGATTATACTTCTCATCTATTTTAGGTTCCTTATCTTTTCTACCCCTTGGTGCCACATAAACCTCACATCCAATAATAGGTTTTACTCCATTTGCCTTACATGCCTTATAAAAATCAATAGCCCCAAACATTACGCCATGATCTGTAAGAGCAATAGAATTCATTCCCAATTCCTTTGCTCTTACAGGCAAATCCTTTATTCTGTTAGCACCATCCAACAAACTATATTCACTATGTATATGCAAATGCACAAATCCCAATTGGGGACAGTCCCTAATTGTCCCATTTTCCCAATTTGGGACACCCTTATCATTTTCTTCCATTTTTTACCTCTTGAATTATCTTTCTATTTATTCCTGTTACTCTGCTTATTTCATTTACACAAGTTCCTCTAATTTCTAGCATTTTAATAATATCTTCTTTTATATTTTTTAAGTATATAATACTTTTTCCGCAAATTCTACTGTTTATCATAAATTTTATGTGAATTTTTAGTCAAGGGTGTCCCAAAATGTCCAAACGGGTCAATTAAGGACTGTCCCCAATTAAGCAAGCAGATGTATGTTTCGTCTACTTTTCTGTTTAATGAGTTTTCTAATGCTTTTTTATATATTGATAGTTGTGTTTTGTATTTGTCTATTAATTCTTCTATTTTTTTTACATTGTCTGTTTTGTAATCTATTAGAATTAATTTATTGTCTTCTGATATGTAGTATAAATCTATTATCCCTTGTACTAATATTGTTTCTTCTGTTTGTACGTTATCATATATTTCTTTTGCTAAAATGTTTATATAAAATGGTTGTTCTTTGTGTATTTCTTTTGCTTTTGTCAAGTTTTTCCATAAATCTGATTTTGTATATTGATATAGTTTTTCTTTATCTATTGCTTTTGCTTCTGTATCTGTTATTATTTCTTTTAACACTAAATCTTGTATCATTTGTTCTATTTTTTCTTTGGTATATATTTGTTTTTCATTTAGTCTTTGTATACATAAATGCATTAATGTCCCTTTTTCTGCTGAGCTTATCTTTCTTTCTTTTTCCATAAATTTTGGAACTTCTGTTAATTCTACTTTTGTTTTTTCTTCTAAGTTAATTTTTGTTACTGCTGTTTTTGTAGGTATTCCTATAGATTCCTTATACTTATATTCCCAATTTAATGCTTCCTCTATTTTTTTAGTTTTTCTATTATCTTCTATTTTTTCATTAATTATTTCATTTATTTTCTTTTCATTTTTTATTGTCTGTTTTTCAAATTGTTTCTCAAGTTCTTCTTTGGTATGTGTATATAATTCTGCTATATCTGTAATATTATTTTCATTATTTAAAAATACAAGTTCTAGCCAATCCAAATATGTTTTATATTTTTTTATCAGTTTATAATCTATTGCATCATTCTTTTTTGCATATATTTGTAATTGTTCTACTTTTTTCTTAAAATCTTTCTCTATATCCTTATTAAGTCCTGTTATTATTAATTTTTCTTTTGCACGTGTAAGTGCAACATACAATATTCTTTGCTCTTCTGACAATGTTTCTAGCTTAACCTTTAATTTTATTGCTTCTTTTGGTAATGTATCATACTCTATTCTTCTTTGGCAATCTATTAATTTAGGTCCAATTCCTATGTCTTGATGTAGTAATATATTTTCATTTAAGTCTCTCATATTAAAACTTTTGCCTGTGCCACATAAGAAAACTACTGGAAATTCTAATCCCTTACTTTTGTGTATACTCATAATTCTAATAACATTTTCGTTTTCGCCTATTAGCTTAGCTGACGCTAAGTCCCCATTATTGTTTTTTAATCTGTCTATAAAATTTATAAAGTTAAATAAACCTTTAAAGCTTGCGCTTTCAAACTGCTTTGCCTTTTCAAACAACATTTTCAAATTAGCTTGTCTTATTGCTCCATTTGGCATTAGCCCTACTATGTTCAAAAGATTTGTATCTATATATATTTGCCATATTAATTCGTCTAATGGTAAATATTTTTCCTTTTCTCTCCATTTATCAAAATAACATATTACATTTTCTATTTTATTTTTTAGACCCTCTTCTGCTGTTAGCCTTGCCTTTATCATAGATTCATAAAAGCTACAACTTCTATCTGTTAGTCTTATTGAAATCAAGTCATTATCTGTAAATGCAAAAATAGGTGATCTCAAAATTGTTGCTAATGGTATATCTTGCATTGGATTATTTATTATTTTTAGAATAGATATTATAATTTGTATTTCCATTGACTCTAGATATTGAGATGACGAATCACTAAATACAGGCAAACTTAATTGCTCTAATTCTTTTTCATATATTGGTGCCATATTGGCAGTAGCCCTTAATAATATAACAATGTCTTTATATGTTATTTTTCTATATCCCTGTTCTTTATCAAATACCATATAATTACTATTTAACAATTCATTAATTTTATTAGCTACAAATTTTGCTTCTAATTCCGTATTTTCTATTTTTTCTATTTCTCCATTTTCTTCTGGCTCTTCGTCATTAGTAAATACATTTTCTTCTTTCTCCTTTAAATCTATTATATGTATTTCTGTTTTTCCTGCATAATTCATACTTTCTTCTGGTTCCTTATACCCTGCACTGTAGTTTAAATACTCTTGTTCGTTATACTCTATTTCTCCAACTTTTTCACTCATAATGTTTTTAAATACAATATTAGTCATATCTAAAATGTTCTTTCTACTTCTAAAGTTCTTGAATAATTGAATTTTTAGTCCTGAACTATTCCTTTCATTTTCATTCTTTAAATTGTATTTTTTATATTTGTCTAAAAATAATTCTGGTCGTGCTTGTCTAAATTTATAAATACTTTGTTTTACATCTCCAACCATAAAAACATTATTGCCTTTTGAAATGCTAGTTAAAATTTGCTCTTGAACCAAGTTACTATCTTGGTATTCATCTATTGCTATTTCCTCAAATTTTTCTTTATATCTTTTAGCTACTTCTGTTTCCCTTTTTTCTTCATCTAATAATATCTTTAATGCAAAATGCTCTATATCATTAAAGTCAATAATGTTTTTTTCTCTTTTTTTATCTGAAAATCTTTTCATAAATTCTAATATTAGTTCTTTTAGTTGCATTAATATTGTATACATATAATTAATATCTTCATTAGCTTGCATTGAATCATACGAAATTTTTTTCTTTATGCTCTTGTTAATTATGTCTTTTGCTTTATCTCTAATTTCTTTTGCTTGTTCTTTCAATTCTAGTGTTATTTTCTTATCTACCGGCCATTTTTGCCATTGTAAATTGCTTATTTTTATTAACACTTCATCCCAATTATTTATTCCACTTTTTATATATTCAAGATTATAAATGTCTTCTTTTATTGCTTTTGTAAATTTAACTAATTCATCATACATTTCCATTTTGGTAGATATATTTTTTAGTTGCATTATAGCTTCTGCCAATTCTTCTTCTATGTCCTGCAAAATAATTTTCCCCCATACTGTTTGTGAAAAATCGCCATTATCATGATTAAACAAATTCACATTTTCCTCAAGCCATTTTTCAGGAAAAGGACTACTTTGAATAAACCTATATATATTTAATATTAGGTTTTGCAGTCCCTCATCTCCTCTATAACCTGTATATGTATTAATTAGGTTTTCAAAGTTTTCATCGTTATTCAAATATTTTTCTTCAAATAAATCTTCTAATACTTCATATTTCATAAGCTCTATTTCGGTTGCATCTGCAACTCTAAAATTATTAGAAATATTTAGCTCATAAAAATTATTTCTAATAATATCTAAACAAAACGAATGAATAGTTGAAATATTAGCTTTATTTATTAAATTAATTTGCCTTTGCAAATTAGTATTTTCCGGATTTTCTTCTAGCTTTTTGTAGATTGCATCTAAAATTCTTTCTCTTATTTCACTTGCTGCTGCACTTGTAAAGGTAACAACTAAAATCTTATCTATATCTATATTTTCGTTTATTACTTTATTTATAATTCTCTCAACCAGTACTGCAGTTTTTCCACTACCAGCAGCTGCTGCAACTAATATGTTATTTCCCTTTTCGTTTATTGCTTGCAATTGTTCCTCTGTCCATTTAACGTTAGACATATTTTATATATTCTCCTCTATCTTTATAATTTGCTTTATAATTTATCACAAACTTTATATTTTATCAATATACGCTTAACCCCATATAATATAAAAACTGTCGAATTATCTCCGACAGTCTTTATTAAGTAATTTTTTATACCTAATTAAATATATTAATTATTCTGCTGATTCTTCAGCTTCTGGAGCTTCATAAGCTTCTAATATAGCTTTTTGAATTTTCTCTCTTGTCTCAGCATTAATTGGATGAGCTATATCCTTGAATTCTCCGTTAGGAGTTTTTCTGCTTGGCATAGCAATAAATAATCCGTTTTGGCTTTCGATAACTTTTATGTCATGGATAACAAATTCGTTATCAAATGTTACAGAAGCAACAGCTTTCATTCTGTTTTCTGAATTTACATTTACTTTTCTTAAACGTACGTCTGTGATTTGCATTTTGTGCACCGCCTTCCAAAGTTTTAAAAATTTGGTATTTTTATATACCAATTATATTATTCGATATAAAAATTGTTTTTCCTTCTTTTTTTGCAATTATTTTTTTATTTTTAACCATATCTATTATTATCGAATATATTATTTTGAATATGTTAATTTTGTATTGTTTTTTTTAGCATAACAGTATATAATTAGTAATCATTAAATCAGTTCATAAAGGGGGATTTTTTGTGGCAAATATAGAAGAGCTAAGCAATTATAAACATATACATATGATTGGAATCGGCGGAATTAGTATGAGTGGTATTGCAGAAATTCTAAAAAACTGGGGATTTACTGTAACTGGCTCGGATACAAATAGTTCAAATATAACTGATGCATTAATAAGAACTGGCATACCTGTAAAAATAGGTCATGACTTGGATAATGTTGCAAAAGCTGACTTAGTTGTATATAGTGCAGCAATAAAAAACGATGATATTGAATTATGCAAAGCAAGAGAACTAGGTATAGAAACAATTGAAAGAGGTACATTTCTTGGAAAACTTACAAAAGCTTTTAAAAACTCAATATGTATATCTGGTACTCACGGAAAAACAACAACTACATCTATGATTTCTGTATGCTTTTTGCAAGCTTTTAAAGATCCTTCTATTCAAGTTGGTGCTGTTTTGAAACAGTTGAATTCAAATTATAGAGTAGGAAATAGTGAATATTTTATAATAGAAGCTTGTGAATATGTAGAAAGTTACTTAAAGCTTTTTCCTAAAACAGAGGTTGTTTTAAATATTGATGATGACCATTTAGATTATTTTGGTTCTTTAGACAATATTGTAAAATCATTTGAAAAATATGTTAAATTACTTCCAGATAATGGATTATTGGTAGTTAATTATGATGATATCAACTGTAGAAAACTTGTAAAAAATACAAATGCTAAAATAATTTCTTATGGAATAGATACCCAAAATGCCAACTTTGTAGCTAGAAATATTACTTTCAATTCTAATGGTTTTCCTACATTTGATGTATATTATAATGATAATTTTTATAAAACTATTAGTTTATCTGTACCTGGAGTTCATAATGTTTTAAATGCTCTTGCATGTATTGGTGTTTGTCATGAATATGGTATTAGCAAAGAAGATATAAAAAACGGTCTTCTAAATTATACTGGCGCGAGCAGAAGATTTGAATACATTGGAAAATTCAACGATGTTTGTGTATTTGATGATTATGGTCACCATCCTACTGAAATATTAGCTACTGCAAATGCTCTTAAGCAAAAACATTTTAGAGAATCATGGGTAATTTTTCAACCACACACATATAGTAGAACATTAAGTCATTTGGATGAATTTGCAAAGGTGTTGTTAAATTTTGACAATATTATCATTACAGATATATATGCTGCAAGAGAAATCAACACTTATAATATCTCTTCCAAAGATTTGGTAAATAAAATTAATGAATTAAGTCAAAAAGCTATCTACATAAGTGATTTTAACCAAATTGTTTCTTATGTAAAAGAAAATGCCAAACCTAATGATATTGTTCTAACTCTTGGAGCAGGAACAATTACAAAAATAGGCCCAATGTTATGCAATAATAGTTAAACTTTAAACCAGAGAACTAAGTCTCTGGTTTAACTTTTTATAATTTTCTAATTTAAAAACTTTCCTTGTTTGTTCATAACCCCTTCTGTTTATATTATTGCGCCAAAGTCGGGAATTTAAATTCTATGCTATTTTCTACAAATTTCCCGTTTTCAGTATGGTCTTTCAAAAATTCACTTGCTCCTTTTAAAAAGTATCTATATCTATTTTCATCTGTAAGTTTTCCTCCGCCTTCTATTAGTGGGTCATCCCATGTTACATCTACCGCATACCATTTATTATCTATAAAAACATAATTCCAAGCATGCAATTCCGTTTTTCCCACACTATTTGTTGCTTCTCCAGAAACTATTACACAAGGTATTTGCATTTTATCTAATATATATTTAAATAATTTTGCATACCCCTCACATACTATTACTCTATTTTTCAATGCTCCATATATATTACGAGTATCTTCTTTTTCAGAAGAAGTATCATATTCCATATTGTCTATTATCCAATTATGCAAATATTTTACTTTTTTATAATCACTGTACGAACTCAATGCAGAAACTATTTTGTTGCTTATATCTTCTATATATTTTTCGGCATTGTCCACTTGTTCTTTATTTCTTAGACTTTTTATTAAATAATCAGTATCGCCTGTTCCTATTTTTACATTGTAAGTAGTTTTACCCCAACTTGTTTTAGACTCTGTTATCAAAAGCACCTTACTTACATCAATATAAAATACATCTACATTGTCATAAGAAAATGCATCCCAAGCTGATTGAAAAGCTATACTTAACTTATTTTCACCATTTGCCTCGTTCAAAAGGTCATTAAATTTTGTTCCAAAATCTATTTTGTAGTTCCCACTTTTCAAATTTTCTTTGTTTGAATACAATCCAGCATAAATAATTTTTCCATATTCATCTAGTTGCGAATAATAGTAATTACTTGCTATATTTGTCTTCTCTTCTTTTTGTTGTTTATTTATTATTGGCATTACCACTTCTACTGTTTGATTATTATCCTTTTTGGTATTAACATTTTTTTCTAATTCTTCAAATGTTGCAATAATGTTTTTAGGTTCTTCTTCTGATAATTCAATTTCTTGCAAATATAAATGTGCTAAAAAGCCTAATGATAATATTATTAATAATATTATAAAGACTATTATTGTTTTTATTAAAATATTACCTTTGTCTTTTTCCATGTTTCAACTCCTCTAATTCTTTGTTTTTGCAACTTCTTTAATCATTATATCCGCAAATACTCCATATCCCACAGTTGGGTCATTTACTAATACATGCGTTACTGCTCCTACAAATTTATTATTTTGTATTATTGGAGCTCCACTCATTCCGCTGTATTATCCCTCCTGTTTTTTCTATTAGTCTTTTATCCGTTATTTTTATTAGCATACTTTTATTATCTTCATTATTGGCGGTATAAACTCTTTGTATTTCTATTTCGTATTTTTCTGTTTTACCATTTTCTAATTCACACAATATTTCTGCTTTACCAGTCTTTATTTCATTTCTAATTGCCACATTTATTGCATCGTTTTCATCTATTTGTAATTTATTTTTATTTTCTATTATACCATATACACCAAACCCTGTATTCTTATATATTTTTCCTACACTTATGCCTGACTCTATTGTTCCTCTTATTTCTCCTGGTTTACCTTTTTCGCCTTTGCTTATTGATATTATATCAGTTGTTACCAATTCACCATTTGCAATATTTATTAAACCTTGTGTATCCACATCTGTAATTCCATGTCCTAACGCTCCAAAAGTTTTAGTTGTTGGCTCATAAAATGTCATTGTTCCAACTCCTGCAGCAGCATCCCTTACCCAAAGTCCTATTTTATATTCGTTTTTTTGCGTCTTTACAGGTTTTATGCTAGTTGAAATAGTATCTTTATTTCTAACATACTTTATATTTATATTTTCTCCCTTGCTTTTATTAACATTATTTATTAAATCTTGCGTATTAGATATTTCTCTTTCGTTTATTTCTATTATCATGTCTCCTTCTTTTATTCCGGATTTTTCATATGGCTTTTTTCCCTCTATTTCTGACATTCCTACAACTAACACACCTTGTGTATATAACTTCATGCCTATTGCTTTGCCTATTGGCACTACTTTAGTTTTTGGTATTACATTTACTGTTATATCTTTTACATTAAATATATCAAATAAACTTAATTTATAGTTTATTTTCCCAGTTTGTACAACATTTGTATTACCACTTGATGCTTGTATTATATTATAATTATTCGTTTTATTTATGCTTATTCCAAAAGCTGTATTAATTTTTAAATTTTCTCCCTGCAAAATAATTATATTATTAGGCAATAAAGTTATATTACAAATATATAAATATATAATTAATAAAAAAATTATTAAAGTTATTTTTTTCATGATTATCCCTCTTATTTAGAATAACCACTTTTTTTATTTTTAAAACATTTTTATTTATATGCCAAAATTATTAGACTTATATAAATCGTACTTTTCTCTTGCAAGTGCTGTTATATATTTTTTTCTTAATTCAGAATAATTGTCATTATCTTTATTATATGTTTTTCCATTTATTATAATATTATTTCCAGAAATTATATCATTTGCAGTATAATATAACTTTGTTGACACTGTACACTCATAACATCCCAATTCTTGTCTTGGATAAAACCAGTTTGTTTTTCTACTACTATCTGAGTCAGATACTTCTATTGATTGCCTTACAAAATTCAAATTTAGGTAACCCATATAATAATTTTCTTCTGTTTCTGTTAAGATTTTTTCACATCCAATTTTATGGTAAGAATTATGATTTTTGTCTACAATATATATGGAATCTTTATCTATAAACTCTTGGTTTTTACTGTTTGACACTACACTATAATTGTTAAAATACTTTGTACCTATTGGAATACCCTGTAAGAATGACATTACACATACTTTGCTTGTTATTGTATACCAATCTATTTCAGAAATTTGTGGTAACATATATTCATATGTATTTGCATGTGTGTTGTATGTAGATATTGCTGTTATTAAATTACTTTGTATTGAATTTTTTATAACAGCCATTCTGTGTTCATTAAAGTTTGAGTCTTTTTGTTCTGGGTTCTCTATATCTTTAAAAATTTTTGTACTTCCTAGTTGCTCTTTTAATTCATTATTGTTTTGAACTGTATCTCCTGTTATCCAGCCTAAATTTTCTTCTACCCAAACTGTAAATTTATATGCATTTATGTAATATTCTTTTGCACTTGTACTGTACAACATTCCATTTTCCCATCTATTCTCTGCATACTCTTTTGTTTTGCTATCATTAATATATTTCTTGTTATTATTATCATACCAAAAATATTTATATTTAATATTAGGAGCTATTTCATCAGGTTTTGGATCATAATACACTTTTTTATTTCCATACACAATATACGTGTAATTACCTTCTTTTCCATTTTCAAATATCAAATGTTCACTTAACAATTCGTTTTGTATTTTTATGCCGTCATATTCCACATTTTTTGTGGCTATTTTCTTTTCTTCTGTGCCTTCTGCTTCCGACACTTTTACCTTACCTCTATCTATTAAATATCCTGACTTTGTACTATATTCACTTCCATCATAATAATATACTGTTATGTAATTATCTAGTGTATAATTTATAATTGCTCTTTTACTTCCACTCTTATATTCACAAGAATAATATATATATGGTTTTAATTCGTATGAATATTCTTCTTCTGCTGTCTTTCTATTTCTACTATATATATAATAGCCATCATATAAAGTAAATGCTAATGCTGGTACATATTCTTGCAAATCTTCTCTACTTCTTGTAAGTGTTGTTCCAAGCGTATTAAAAAATGTATTTGTTGCCGCTTTTATATCTCTTAGTTTTGAATTTGCAACAGATGAATACCTATTATGTACAGTATTAAATTGAAAAGCCTTTATTGTGTCATATGTTGCATCATTTAACTGTTTTGCATAAAATGTTTGGTTGTTAATTGTTCTTATTTGTACATTTAAATACTCAGACAGTACAAGAGAAATTGGTACTATAATTATTATAAATATAACGGCTATATATTGTAACTTCATTTTTTATTCCTTTCGTTTATGTATTCTTTGGTTATTTCACCATTCATTATTAGACATTTTGTTTAACCTCTAATAATGAATAATGAATTTTTGAATTAAAGAGTATCCAGTATAATAATTTTTTCCAGATTTTTTGTCATTTTTTGGTTTTAAAATTATTATTTTGGATACTCCTTATTATTTTACATATAATTAATTTGCATTTACCATAACAATTCCACCATGTTGTGCAGAAATTTGATATGTATCATTTCCAGAAACTCTATAGAAGAAGTTTCTTAATAGTTGAGAAATAGTTTTATTAGTATTTTTTACTGTAACAGAAACAATGTCTCCTTCTTTTAATTTCATTACTTTGTTAGCTTGTAAATCTTCCATAATTTGACTAGTATAAACACTATAATATATATTTTCTCCTATTTTGTCTTTTTGTCCTTGCGTAACTTTAACCCCTGGGTTTTCATCTAATTTTTGTATTTGCATTTCAACATCAAATGAATTTCCTGTAGCAGTTAATGTACTTAAATATTTTTCATATTTTTCTAATGTTAATTTTCCTGTTGCTCTTATGTCATCTACAAATTCTGCTGTTGCTGTTTGAACACTAAGCTGAGATATATCATCAGATCTTTCTGATAATGCCATAAGTGGAAATATAAACATTAATATTGCTGCAAGGAAAATTGCTATTATTGTTATTATACTATCTCCCATTTTATTTCCTCCTTGTGAGTTCTTTTATTTTAATTTTATGTATTTTATTACTATTTTTTCTTTTTTGTCTTCTTCTGTAACTTTTCCAGTATCATCATTTTTTGTAAAAATCTCGGTAGAATATTTTTCTTCAAACCTGTCATTTCCATAGCTTGGTATTAATTTTTCTTTTACAATTTTATCTACATTATTTTTAAAACTCTCTTGGCTTCCTATCCAAGGCTCGCCTCTTTCTATTTCGTCATCAACATCAAAATAATATATAGGATTTCCAGCACTTTCATATATTTCAAGTTGCTTTCCCTCATTATCATAAAACTCTACTCTATAATTTTCTTTATAATATCTATACAAGGTTGGAACTATAGCTTCCATACTTACAACCCTAGCATTTCTTTTAGATGTTTCGTCTACTCTGTTATATTCATAATAATTGGTTTTATCCGATTTAAATATTACAAAGTCAGATGTGGCTCTAGCCATTGAAAACATTGATATAGATATTGTTAATGCTATAACAAATATTATTATTGAAAAAGCTATTATTAAAGCTTGACTTGCATTTTCCATCTTAAATTTTCCTTTTATTAATCTGTAGCATCTGAAATAGTTATTTTCTTAATCATTCCTGCACTTGTTTTTCCATTCTCGGCAGCTACTGTAGCTTTATATTTTTTTCCAGCTTCTATATCAGCCTTTGTTTTATCACAAGCAACATATCCGTCACTACCTTCTGTTTTTCCAGCATTATTTGCGTTTATTGTATCTATTAATGCTTTTGCTGTTGTTCCACTCATATTTTTATCTAAATAGTTTTCAAATTGTCCATTAAATTGTTGTATTGCTAATTGATCCATTCCTGTGTCACTTACTGTATTTGCTGCTTGTCTATAAATAAATATTCCTAATCCTATAATTAATATTGCTAATAATATTGCTCCTGCTATAATTAATGCTTTTGATGCATTTTCCATATTTTTCCCTCCTTATTTTTTCTTTTTTAGTAATTTTTTTGATGTCCGGGCGATTAAAATCGCCCCTACATTTTTCATAGATTACTTTACACTATCATTTTTCTTATTATTCTTCTGTAATTGTTATTTTATTTGTTAAACCTGTTTTTGTATCTGGTTCTATCTTTACTTTGTATTTTGCAGATGCTTTAATATCACTTTTACTTCCATCTACTTTTGATGCATCTGTATCAGCAAGAACAATATTTTTTGTTCCATCTGCTGTTTTTGCTACTAAGTTTAAAGATACAAATCTTTTTTCTGTATCAGTATTGTTATTGTTTACTACTGTATCATATAACGCTCTTGCTGATCCTCCACTTACTGTTTTTGAATCATATTGCGTAAATTGTGCATTAAATTGTTGTATTGCTAATTGGTCCATTCCTGTGTCACTTACTGTATTTGCTGCTTGTCTATAAATAAATATTCCTAATCCTATAATTAATATTGCTAATAATATTGCTCCTGCTATAATTAATGCTTTTGATGCATTTTCCATGATTTTTCCTCCTTAAATGTTCTCTTTTAGTAATTTCGTCGACGCACGGGCGATTAAAATCGTCCCTACATTTTTCGTAAATTACTTTACACTATCTTCTCTCTAGTCTATATCCATTTTGGTGAACTTTATTTTTGCCCTTACTTCACATTGTTTTTTAGTCCTATGTATCTTACACTTTTCCACCAGTTTCACGTCCACTAGTTCCACCAGATCCGCTGTCATCAACATTTTCTGTTATAGTGATTTTTTCAATGTATCCTGCTTTATTTCCTTCTGATGAACTCTCAACTTTATAAGTATTTCCACTTTTTATTTCTGAGTCATCGTTATTATATTCAATGTTACGCACTTTAACTATAAAAGTTACTGTCAAGTCCTCCTTTGCACGGTTACTTGCTTTAATAATTTTTATAAGTTGTTTTACATTACTTCCAGATACATTATTACCCAAATATGGTTCAAATTGTGCATTAAATTGGCTTACTACAAGCTGATCCATGGTTCCAGTATCTATAACTCCTGCTGCTTGCCTGTATATATATACTCCTAAACCAATAATTAGTATTGCTAATAATATGGCTCCAGCTATAATTAATGCTTTTGATGCATTTTCCAAACTTTATCACACTCCTCCTTTTGCTCATTTGTTTATTTTAATAGACTACATTGTTTTACCAATGCTTGTCTAACATTAATAACATATATTATACTTCTTCGAAAAATAAGCTTTTTACATTTCCATTTTTATGGTAATCAATTTTTGTACATTTAAAGCTAAATGTTGCATAATTTTGTATAAAATTTTCTATTCCGTTGTTTGCAATAGCTTCCATGTCAAATGTTTGGTCGCTTTCTAAAAATTTTATATATATTTTTACTGATTTTTCATTATCTTCTAGATACACATTATTTTCATCTTTTTGTACATCATTCTTTTCGTTGTTATCTATTGTTTTGTTTATTATACTTATAAAATCTGTGCCTAATATTTTCTTGCCATACCAGCTTTCATATTGCTTGTTGTATTGTGCTATTTGAATTTGCTGTTTTCTATAATTGTGTACGGTATAACCCACTATTATAGCTATTATAAGTAATATTGTTAATATTATAAAAAAGTTTTTTTTCATAAATTCTTCCTTATTTTTTGTGGGCAATTAAACCCGCCTCTACTTTTTTTATAGATTATTTTACATTGTTATCCATATTATAACATTTTGCTTTTTTTTGTGCAATATTTTTGTTTTAATTTGCTTTAAATGTTATTTGGTATACTCTGCCTGTTATATTGCTTTGTAATATTTCTGTACATGTAAAATATTTTATTTCGCTTTTTTCTTCATTTGTTGAATTATTTTCTATAAACTCTGTGTATTTAGCATCATTTAATTTTTCAAAATGTGCTTCTTTTTTTTTACTTCCATTATTATCTATATAATCTTCAACGATTACATTTACATAATAATTGAGTTCACTGCCTTCTTCCAATTCATAATATTCATTACTATTTTTTGCCAAGTTGGCTATAGATACTATATCATGTGCTGTACATGTATCTAGTCTATAGTATTTTAAAAATTGACTATTAAATTTATCTATCTTTGTTTGTTCAACTTTACTATATATCTCGGAGCTGGTATTTCCTAATGATGTAAATAAATACACAGCAATTGAAATTATCATTATTCCTATTAATACTCCTGCTGCCATAGTTAATGCTCTTGCTGCATTTTCCATGTTTTAGCTCCTTTCTTATTTAGGCTGTATTTCAATTTTTTTTATAATACCTGTAGTATTACTATATCCTACACTTGCCCTAAACTCTTTTTCTCTAAATGTATTTATACAATTTTTGTACTTTTCATATTCCTCAAGAAGTTGCAATATATCTTTAAAGGTATGTTTGCCACCATTTAAATACAGATCAAAATAACTATGTAATTTATCGTGATTCTCGCCGCCAGTTCCCAATAAATTATACAATTCTTCTATGGTTTTTCTATTTGACATAGTAACTTTTCCTTTAGCATCTCTTTTTTTAATTGCCTCATCATAGGCTTTTAAAATATCAATGTTATCATATTCATCTTCTTCGAAGCACTCCTTTCCATCAGCTTTTATTTTTATTTTAGCCGTTATCTTTTGGTATCCTTCACTTTCAGGATATTTTCTGCTGTAATCTTCTATCGCATTGCAAATAGACAATACTTCTGAACCATATATAACACTTTTTTTAGTATATTTTTCTATTTGTTCATTAATTTTACTTACTTGTTCATTTGATAAACTTATATCTTTTTCTTTTTGAAGACTTGTTATTCCTCTATATGCAAACATTACTACACCTATAATTATTAATGATAATAATACTCCTCCTGCTATAACAAGTGCTCTTGAAGCATTTTCCATTTACAAATTCAGCCCCTTTCTATTATTTCATTGCCGACATTGCATTAAATGAATCTTTCATAGCTGATAGACCTATTACAACCAATGGAACAACTAAATAGCATACAAATAGTCCTATCATAGGCGTAAATCCTATTACTTTTCCTATTAGTCCCTTTTTAGATATTAATCTTTCGTTAGATTCTTTTCTTCTTGCCTGATAGTAATCTCTTTCTGTGTCTAATTCATCAAATGCATCTGCAATTGGTATTTTTTCAACTGCGGCTTGCATACTTTCTATTAATCTTATCATGTCTGGGTAGTTTACATCTTCTTTTAATTGTTCTAGAGCTTCCCATGCGCCACTTTCAAAGTTATTAACACATTTACTAATTGGCTCTCTAAAAATATTTGCATATCTTTCTAGCCATTCTAGTATTATCTCTACATTAACCCTTTCAATCCTCATAAGCATTAATATTATTGTTTGAAACTGCATTACCTCATCTTCCATTTCTATTTGTCTCATCTTAGCTTGGAATTTAAGTAACCAAACTGGTGCCATATATGCAGCCATTGCAAATACCATTGCAAATAGGACTTCAAACCATTGTAAATTTTCTTTATTTACAGTATGTAGCTTATCTAAAACCCTTTTTGCTGCTGTTGCAACTTCTTCGTTTGTTGCTTCTACATAATCTTTGTTTATTCTACCATTTTTCATTATTTTTTCTATATCTTTTTGCTGTACTTCTGTATTTCCTCTATAAAAGTCCAAATATTGATTATCAGATTCTGTTATTTCCATAGCCTTTCTTTTTTGCTTATCATTCATAGAACCTACTAAATCAAATTCTGTTGTAGGGTCTGTATATATATAATTAATTTCTACTTTGTGTAATTGTGCAAATAAAAATACTGACACAAAAAATGTAATTATACACAATGTTAATCTATTAACATATACCCATTCCATTTTTTCTTTTGAAGCTGCATCTTTTAAGTTTTCTTTTAACACCCTATATTCTTTTGTTCCTTCTTTCGGTATAAACAGGTCTACAACTCTTTTGCAAATAGGGTTTCTATATACTTTTTCTTGCCATGGATTTTCTGTGTTTTTTGTATTCATGTTTGTAGAACCATTGTCTTTTAGTTTTCTTGTTAATGTATAACATATAAATGTTACTAGAAGTACCAATATTTGTACTAGCATTCCTTTTCTGCCCATATAGAAACTTTCTGTAAAACTAAATTGACTTACAGACCAATTCTTTATTGCTTCTAGAAACATCATAGGTAATATAGATATTACAGATAAACTTTGAAATACATAGTTTAATTTATCTCTTTTTAATATTTCCAACTGCATTTCTTGTGTAATATTATTTAAATTTTTCAAATATAAAGACGCTTTGTCAACTTTTCTATCTCCAAATTCTTTTGTTAGATATGACACACCAGCAAATTCCTTTAAATAACTATTTGGCGCAACATCATAATATTTTTCTAATTCAGATTCTGGATCATCTGATATTAATACTTCATATATTTTTTCTGCTTGTCTTGACATTTCTGGTTGTTCATCATCTTGCGAAACTTGGTATATTGCTTCTTCTACCATATTAAACTCATGATATGCATGTCTTATTTCAGAGAAGAAATTTATTTGTTGTTTTAATAATTTATTGTCTATTCCATCTACCATTCCATCTATAATTGTATCCACCATAAAAACTTCAAAAATTAATAATATTGATAATAGCAAATAGTTTTTATGTGTCAACCATATAATTGCTATAGTTATTGGTATTACTAAAAGTAATGTTCTTGTTAATATTTGAGCAGTTTGTTTTCTTGTTAAATATTCATCATCTATGTTTATTATTTCTAGTCTTCTTCTTATTTTTAGTAAATATCTTTTTAAAAATGGTATTCTAATATATCTTACATATAATTTTTGGTATAGTATTTCAGATGTATGCTTTTTTGCTTGTGTTCCTTCCCTCAGTTTCTGTATTTCTCGCATCTCCGAAGATTGCAATTTCTTTCTTATAACAAGATATACAATTACTAATAATGCAAATAAACCAGCTACACCTGCCAAAAAGTATAAAAGTATATTACTTTGTTCCATTCTGATGTTCACCTCAATTCTCTGTTTAAATATTAATTTTCTTTAGGTTTTCTGCCTCTTTTTTTAGTTTCAACTATTTCTTCTTCATCATAATAAGGTTTTGATTTTATTCCCCAATTTTCTTCTACAAATTTGTCAAAATCTGCTATGTCAGATGTATCCATATTGTTTCTCATTTCTCTAATATTTGTATCTGATATAGGGTTTGTAAGTACATATGTACCATCATGATATTCTAATATGTTAACATATTTATATAATTCTTTATTTGTTGTCTTAGAGAAGAACCTTGTTGCATTATCCATAAATTTATCTAATTTCCCCTCTAATGTTTTTTCTTGTCTATGTTCAAATGTATATTCATTTTTATCTTCTATTGGTATACATTCAGTAACTCTTTCTATATATCTTCTTCCTCTAAAGTCTTTTACTAGGTGTATGTCAAAGTTTAAAACTCCTATAACTTGCTCTTCTGCTATTTTTTCGTCATTAAACATTCCTAATTTTAAAAGTGAGTTTCTTAATGCTTGTACCAAAAGTGGAAATGTTTTAGCATGGTGAGTAAATAATGTAAATTTAGAAGCAACTTGTGCAGCTTGTATCATCCATGCAGCTACGGGGTCTGTTGCAACCTCTCCGGATAATGTTTACTCCACCATCTGTTTTCTTTTGAACGTCTAATCCCATTTGTCCAGAAATTGTATCTGTTTCTCTAAATGATAGAATATTTCTTGTTGGGTATATTTTTCTTAAGTGTAACTCAAATGCAGTTTCCTGAACACGTATGTTCATTGTGTCATATATATTTTCTATCATAGCCATAAGCATTGTTGTTTTTCCGGCAACCTTGCTCTCCAGTAAGTGATATAACTCTTGCACCTTTTACTAGGTATTTTAATAAATCTATGGCTTGCTCTTTTCCAGGAATTCTTATTAATTGTTCTAGTGTAGCTCTTTTAACGTCAAACTTTCTTACAAAGAAAGCCCACGTCTCTGAAAAGCTTGGTCTTACAACAACAACACGAGAGCCATCCTTCATTTCGTTTATTTTAAATCCATTTGTGTCTGATAATTGACCTGGATTATTATATTTATATATGTTTTGGCAAACTCTTTTTAATTCTGCTTCTGTTCCAAATGATAAAAACTCTAATCTTATAGATTTACCTTGGAAGAAAATCCATATGCTGTCACAAGCTCTTGGAACTTTATGTTCTACTACTTGGTTTAAGTAGTCTCCATCTGTTTGAGCAACCTGACTTAAAAATGATTCTGGAAGTCCTGATACACCACCAGATACACCATCTATGTTCATGTCTCTAACTTCATCTATGCTACTATAACCTTTATAGTGTTGATAGATTCTTTGAACTATTACATTTATTTTATCAGACAAGGTTAGTACAAAATTTTCTTTTTCAAATATATCACTTATTTCTTGTGATGTTATAACATAGCATGGTTTAGTTTCTCCTGCTACATATTTTAATTCTGCTAGGTTGTATTTTTTTATTAGCTCTGTTAAAGCTTCATATCCGAAGTCATTTTTATACATATATATTAATATGTCAAATTTGTCTTGCGCTGTCAAAAGAGATGGAATATCAAAAGGTATTGCTTTAGATACATTAGTTTCATCAACGCCATATTCTCTATATAGTAAATCATAAATTAATTCTTTTATATATTTTTTATCGTTGACATCTCCATATGTACATCCTTTTAAAGCTTTTTTTAATTCGTACTTTTTGTTCTTTCTTCTTTTCAATTCTTCTTCAGAAAGTCCAATATCATATAAATTTACCTTTGTTATTTCATTTAATCTTTGTTTTACAAATGCTGTCATTCTTTCCAAAGTATATGTTTTATCATCCATTTCTATTTTTTCTTCAACTTCTTGGTTTTGCTTGTTTTTAATATAATAATATACTCCGATTCCTGCCGCTAGTAAAACAACTACTATTAAAATATAGTTCATTTTTGTTTCTCCTTCCTTAGGCTATACTCTTTTGTTCTGCACATCTTTGATTTTTTCCAATACATATTCGCTTAATTCTGCAATCTCATATATAAATATTTTATTTCTGTCTGTTTCATCTGCTTTTACATTTCTCATTTTTAAAAAGTAGTCTACTATTTTTCCTTCACTACAGGCTTCTGAAAATAGTGTATTATACGAAATTGTAGGCATTAGCTTTTTTTCTTTTAAATATCTAGATACGTTTTTCCTATTATATTTTGAGTATCTATCATATCTGGTTATTGTTGGTATAATTTTTTTATTATTATAAAAATGATTCTTATTTTTTAGTTCAACAAAATTGTTAATACATCTTAGATTTTGTGTTAATGTTAGTACAATTACATCTGCTAATTGCATTATTTGTTCATACTCGCTTAGGTTCATTTTGTTGTCTAAGTCCACAAAAACATAATCGTAAAATCTATTTGCTGTTTGTATAATGCTTGCATAAGATGTTGCAATTTTGTTATATTCATCTCTACTTTTTGTATCTGGTGATACTAATATGTCAAGTCTGTCTCTTAAGACAACTTTTGAATAATTCCTAACTATTTCTGGCGAAGTTTTACTACTTGAAACTATTTTTATTAATCCCTCTACACCAGAATCCATTGTTGTAACTCTATCTAATGCTAATGTTCTATCTATTACAAATTCTTCCTTTTTTTGTTGCCAAAAGCAGTCTTCTAACGTGTTATCATTAAAATCTGTAGCCACAATTAGCATTTTCTGATTATGTTCTATCGCCATATATGTTGCTAATGCTGATATTGCCAAGCTTTGTCCCGTTTCTTTTAATTCGCTACTGCTAAATACCACGATAGACATTTTCTACACCTCTTTTTCCAATTGTTTAAAAGCTTTTTTTACTTTTCCTTTGTCTTCTGGCGCAACAATTTCTTCCGCCATATACAATAAACTTTCTCTAAATTGATTACTTAATCTTTTTACTTTAATTTTTGATATAATTTGATTTTCTATTATTACACTTTGGTCTCCTAATTCAAATGGAAAATATATTCTTTCTGATTCCCATACTATTTTATGCCCTAGTGATAGAAAATTCAAATAATCATCCTCTTCGCTAGATGCATATTTAGAAAATAGAACCTTTTTTAATTTTACGGTTTCATTTAATCCATCTAAAATCTCTATTCCTCTTTTTAAAGAGTATAAATCAAAAGAAGTAACAAAATAGTTCTTATTTGCTTCTTTCATTCCATATATATTTATTGCTTCTGTTGAATCTATATCTATTAAAACTATATCATAATCTATTTTTTTATCTTCTGTTCCCAAATACTCTTGGATTTGCTGTAAGTTATTAAATCCTACAGCAATATCCATTCCTTCAAACTCTGTTATATATGATTTAGTTGGGTTTATAACAGGTACTACATATTTAGCCTTCTGATTAATTGTAGAATCAATGACTAAAACTTTTTTCCCTATTAAAGATATAATTTTAGCTATATATAATATAATATCTGTTTTGTCATAAGCTCCCACAAATCCAATTTTAATCATTACAGCCTCCCTGTTTCTAATTACCTCCTAATGTTTGTAAGTATTTCTTTCTTTGTTCTTGTGTCTTTTTTATTTCTTCACTTGTTCCTGAAGTAGCATTGCTTATTGCTGTTTTTTGATCTATCTGTTTGTCTATTCCGTTTGTTCTTATAGTTTCTTTAGTGTTTATATATCTATTAAATAATTCATTTTTTGCCACTTGTATTATATTAGGATCTTTTTCCATCAATAATGTAACATCTGCATTTGGTAAATAAGTTGGTGTTGCAGCCTCTTGTGTTCCTGCTTCTACATATCTTGTAGCATATAATTTAGAGCCCTTAACCATATAGCTTTCTACTATAGCACTACTCATCATTAATATTTCATCTTCTGAAAGTTTTAGCCAAATAGTATCTTCTGTTTCTACACCATCAATTTGTGGTAGTTCTATTTGTTTGTGTGATACTACTATATAGTCTGAACCGTTTGGTAATCTTAATCTTATATCTATAAATTCTTTATCTGCTATTTGTGTTGGAAGCTGAACAACATTATATTCTTGTATTCTTACATCATCTGTTACTCTGTCATTGCTTCTTGCAATTAAATCAAATGTTAATACTGTATTCTTTTTCAAAGCTACTTTAGCTACAAGTGGAACTGTATTAAGTTCTACTGGTTGTTTGTTTTCTTCATAATAATAGCTTGTCTTTTTATAATCATCTTCATTTTTTACTATATATTTTTTTTGATTATTTTCTTGTATGTACATTCTTCCATTTTCATCTGTAAAAACTATGTTACCTTTTACATCTTCTAATCTATAATTATTAAATACTGAAATTATGCTTCCTACTGCAGAAGTTGGAACTGTTGACATTTCAACTTCTTGCAACTTTAACATCTCTGATGTTATTTCTTGTCCAGATTTTACATCTGAATTAAGTACAAAAACCTTTCCCAAATTTGCTCTCTTTTCTGCAATTTGTTTATTTAAATTTCCCACCTTCATCATTAATAAGGCTATAACTGCTCCTGTTATTAAAAGTGTTACTAACACTGCTATCAAAGCCGCTGTTGTTGCTTTTTTTTGCATTGGATTTACTGCCATTTTTCATATTCCTCCCTTGTATTTACTACTATAACTATTTTTTTTATTTTACAACATTTTCTTATCAAAAACAACACATTATCCTTTCGTAATATAATCTTAATATTTTTGTAATATTTCTGTAATATTTCTCTATGTAAAAAAATTGACTTTGCAAATATATACAGTTTAATATAACCTGCCTTCGTTGTATATTTTTTCTATACAATAATAAAAGCGAATATTAAATGGTAACATTATTATCTGCCATTTATTATCCACTTTTTTATTTATGTTATCCTCTTCTGCATCTACAACATCCACAACTATTATTATTGGTATTATTAGCACTGTTATTTCCACTACAGCCACAACTATTTGATTCATCTGTATTACTTGTATTGGTTCCTAATATAACAGTATTATTAGGAATTAATGGAGTTGTGTATGCTATCAAATCGCTTCTTCCTGTACAACCACAATTTGCATTGTTATTATCATTATCATTGTCGCCTTCGCACTGCTCTAGTCTTTCTAAAATTCTACATATAGTATTTACTATTACAGCTGTTATAAATGCTAAAATTGTAAGTGCTATTGCAACTACTAGGAAATTAGCGTCAAATGCTGCAAATGTAACTATTAAATATATGGCAAAAAATGTAATTCCAACTAAAATTGGAGATCTAAGAACTTTTTGTAACACAATGGCCAGCAAAATTGTTGCTATAGGAAGCGCAAAAAATATTAACAGATTGTTCATAATTCTCACCTTTCCTTTTTGGTATATATTATGCATTCTGTTAACACTTTGTTACTTTTTAATATTCAACTTTAATTAAGCAAAGTCCATGTGCTGGCAATGTTCTACCTGCCAATTTCCTATCTCTGCTTTCCATTATTTCTGGTATTTGTTCTGCTTTTATTTTCTCCATTCCCACTTCTACCAATGTTCCAGTTATTATTCTAACCATATTGTACAAAAAACCATTCCCAGTAAGTTCTATTATTATTCTTTCATTCTCCCTTTCTATTTCTGCTTTATATATTGTTCTTATTGTTGTTTTCCCGCTTCCTCCACTAGATTTAAAAGCTTTAAAGTCATGTTCTCCTTCAAAATATTTTATAGCCTTTTTCATTTCTTCAAAATTCAATTTTTGTGGCATATGATATTCCAAATTTCTATATATTGCAGACCCTTGCTCCGAATTATTTATTGTATATCTATATGTTTTTCTTTTACAATTATATCTACTATGAAAATTTTCTTCCACTTCTTCTGCTGATTTTATTCTAATGCTTTTCTTTAATTGTGAATTTATTGCTATTGGTATTTTTTCTATTTGAATTGTACTTTCCGTTTTAAAATTTGCAGTTTGTCCCAAACTATGTACTCCTGCGTCTGTTCTCCCAGAGGCAATTAATTCTATTTCTTCTCCTATTATTGTCTCAATAGCCTTTTCTATTTCTCCTTGTATATTAAGTTTATTCTTTTGTTTTTGCCATCCGTTATATTCTTTTCCATCATATTCTATTATTAATTTAATGTTTCTCATTTTCTTCAATCCTATTTTTATATTATTTAAGGTCTGTTATTTAAACAGACCCTTTTTTTCTTTTTTTGCCTAGTGTATGCATTTTTCTTGGAATTTCTTCTCCATATCTTTTGGTTAAGACATTTTTTATCAATATGCTTTTTAGTGTTTCTTCTTTTAAGTCTGCAATCAACGTTCCATCTTTTGCTAAAGAAACCTTACCTGTTTCCTCTGATACAACTATTGCTATACTATCCGTCTCCTTTGAAATACCTATTGCTGCTCTATGTCTTGTTCCCAATTCTTTAGCAATATTTTTGTCATTTGCAAGTGGCAATATACATGCAGCTGCAGCTATTTTATTATTGCTTATTACTACTGCCCCATCATGTAATGGTGTATTAGGTGTAAATATATTAACCAGTAATTGAGGAGATACTTCACTATCTAATTTTAATCCTGTTTCCATTATATCATTTATTTGTATATCTCTTTCTATTACTATTAAAGCTCCTGTTTTTTGCTTTGCAAGTTCCGTGACTGCAATTACTATTTTATATATATTTTCTTTTGTCTTTGTATATATATCATTCTCTATTCCAAAATATTTTGTTAATTTATTGGTTCCCAATTGTTCTAGCATTCTTCTAAGTTCTGGAGCGAATATTACAATTATTGCTATTACTCCATATGGCATAAACAGTGTTAATATAAAATTTAATATTTTAAAATGCAATATATCACTTAGAATTGTAATAATTATTACTAGTGCTATACCTTTTAACAGTTGCCACACCCTAGTTTTTTTAGAATATTTTATAAATTTATATATTAATCCGCTAACAATTGCTAAATCTAATATTAGCACAATTAATCTCCACGGATTTTCTTTTAAATAAATAAAGTATTCAACAATGCTATTCAATATATTATTTATATTTATTGTAAAATAATTTTCCAAACTATCCCTTCTATCTTTTGTATTCTAACCTACTAGTTGATATATCAATGTTGCTACTATACTAATAACAAACATTAAAGCTAATATGGCAGCAATTACTCTTGTAGCTATTTTTCCTATATCACGTTTTTTCTTTTTTGCCATTAGTTTTCCCCTCCTTAAATTTAACTCTACTTATGTTATAGCATATTTCTACTTTTTTTGCAAGGAATTAAAAAATAATTCTTCATCAATATGAAAGAAATGTGATAATATCTTAAGTAATGAAATGAGAAAAGTGTTTTTGATAAACTAAAAGTGGTCAAAAAAATTAGAAAATTCTAATTGAAAAATGGTTCACTTTTTAAATTTCCCAAATATATGGTTAAATATATTTGGAGGCGAAAGGAAAAGGCAGTGTAAAATATTAAATTTTTTTATTATTAACATTATTTTAATAATATTTTTCTAAAAAATTAATACTTTAGAAAAAGTTGTGTAAGTTTAATAGGGCTTAAGAAAAATCCCTCCTTGATATTTTATATTTTATCACGGAAGGATTTATTTACACAACTTTTTCTATACTCTCATTTATTTCCTATAATTTAATAAAATAAATTCATCTTTAAAATCTCTATATAATTTATTAGCAAGATTATCTGCTATTTCAATATATATACGCTCTGTTTCGCATACAATAGGAGAAACTTCCACAATATCATTAGTAGTCATTATTCTTGCACAACCACATTTGTATATACATCTATCTTTTAGAGAACATTCATCACAAACAACTTTACTTGTAAGTCTTCTTAATAAAATATCTTTTTTTCTTTCAGTATCAATCCCCTTTTTATAATCTCCTATTTCAAAACGAGAATCCCCTACAAATTGAATACAAGGATAAAATTTTCCATCAGCATTTACTGCTATACGATTTCCACTACAGCTATCAGAACATCTTTTTTTATGAATATTTAGATACATTTTAGTATCTAAAGGATATATTCTTATATAATTTTTCTTTTTAAATTCATTATAATATATATCAGAAATTTTTTTATACTCTTGCCTTAATATTTCTAATGAATTATCATTCCAATCATCAGAATAATTAAAGTTACAAGTAATACTTTTAAAGCCTAAATTTATTAGAAATTTAATACTATCAGCTAAATGTTTAACATTATTAGTACATATTACTGGTAAAGCCATACAATTCAAATTAGCCTCTAAGCATTTTTTAGAGTTTTTTAAAACCTCATCGAAACTCTCTTTATTAGCATTATTTATTCTATTAATGTTATGAACATCTGCATTTCCATCTATACTTATACCTACTGCAATATTATTCTTTTTACAAAATTTTATAAATTCATCATCTATTAATGTACCATTAGTAGTTAATGAATATATAAATTGATGCTTTGATTTTTTTATTAAATTATTCCCTAAGGTTACTGTATCATAAATAAGTTGTTTTTCTAATAATGGTTCTCCACCAAAAAAAGATATTGTTGTATTTTTTTCCTTTGAATTTACTCGTTCTTTTAACAATTTTTCTATGACATTAAAATCAATTACTTTGTTAATTTTATTCTTTTCATAGCAATATTTACATTTTAAGTTACATGAATTTGTTAAATAAAAAATATACTCCATTTTCCACCTTACATTATATATAATTTTCTAGGTAAACTATAGCGAGAGAACTAATAACTATAATAGCTATACTTATACCAAAAATCCACCATTTTATTTTTCTATGTTTATTTAATTTTTTTAATTTCTCAGCAACTTCATTTTCACTTATACATTTATTAATTTTCTTTTTATTTACAAACAATAATATTGATGAAAGTATCATTATAAAAATAGAAATAGTTCTTATTAATTTGCAAATTTTTATTGGAAACACATTTGCTGGTACTGCAATTGCAATACTAGTCATAGGTTTTAACATTTGATCTGGCGTAATAGCTGTAGCCAATAACATTTCTTTCATAAAATTAGACTTTGGCACTTCTTTTATAGTTGGATATAATGCTTCGTTCTTTTCTTTTATTGGTTTTAGTTCCATATAATTAACTCCTTTATTTTTATTTATTCTACATTTTATCATATTAATAGTTTTTTATCTAGTAAAATATACAAAACTTCTTATTTTATTCTCTACAAAATTTTTCTTTTAAATAATGTGCTTGTTGTCTGCTTAATCTTTTATTTACTACTGCCAAATTTAATAGTGATTTTATGTTGTCCCACTTCATACATTTACAATGTCCTTTAGTAGTAAGTACTACAATATTCTGTTATTTCTTCAAATATATAATAAGGTATATTAAATTCTTCATTAATTGTATTCATTTTTAACTCCAAAAGGTATATGTTTTTGTTTATTGATAACAACAAAAGTGCTAACACTTATAAATGTAACATAAAAAATATTAAAATCAATACATATAAAGTGTGACATATGTTTAACAAACCTACACAAAAAAATCAACCAGATTTATTTTCTGATTGATTTTTGTATCTATCTGTTTTATTAGTTCGAACAGATACGTCTTTGGTGCGGATGAAGGGACTCGAACCCCCACACCGTTGGTACTGGTTCCTAAGACCAGCGCGTCTACCAGTTCCGCCACATCCGCAAGTGTTTACTACTTATTAACACTTATTAATATTAGCACATTCTAATTGATTTTGTCAATACCTATTATAAATATTTTTTATTTTGGGCGATTTATATCGCCCTTTATTTTTAACACATTAATATTTGCTCGCTGATGGCTGTTATTTCTATTATTTTAATAGGTCTAATATTTGTTGTTTTGTTTGTACTCCTACAGTTGTCCCTATTACTTTGCCTTCTTTTATAGCTACAAAAGTTGGTATACTCATTATATTGAATTTTCTTGCTAGTTCTAATTCATCATCTACATTTACTTTACATACTTTTAATGTTTCCTGTGTTTCATTTGCAATTTCATCAATTACTGGACTCATCATTTTACATGGTCCACACCAACTTGCCCAAAAGTCTATTAACACCGGCATTGGGGAATTATTTACCTCTTTTTCAAAATTTTCTTTGTTTAATTCAATTACTAACATTTTTGTCCTCCTTTTTAATTATTTCTAAACCTGCCTTAGCACCTTCATATACAGCTTTACTTATTTGAAGTATGCCACCTGTACAATCACCACAAGCATATAGGCCTCTTACTGATGTCTCCATATTTTCGTTTATTTTTATATTATTACCCTCTACTAACGCTCCTATTCTTTTTGCTAAATCTGTACTAGTGGCAATTCCTTCTGCTACAAATACACCATCTATTTTTATCGTCTTTCCATTTGCAAATTCAATTTCTTCTAATATATCTTTGCCTTTAACTTCTTTTACGCTGTCTTTTATTGTTTCCACTTCTATGTTTCTGTTTTGTACCATCCTTTTTCCATTTGTTATTATTCTAACAGATTTAGCAATTGGTTTTAATATTTCCGCTTCATGAACTGCATAATTTCCATCTCCTATAACCGCAACATCTTTACCCCTAAAGAAAAATGCGTCACACACTGCACAGTAACTTATGCCTTTTCCCTCATATTCTTTTATTCCTTTTATTGTAGATTCTTTTCTGTTTATTCCTGTTGCTAAAATTACATTTGTCGCATCATATTCTGCATTTATTGTTGTAACTTTAAAATTTTTTTCATTACTTATTTGTACTACTTCGTCTTCTATTATTTCTACACCTATTTTTTTTGCCTGTTCTATTCCTATTTTATATAATTCTTTTCCAGATATTTCTTCCACAAGTCCATAGTAGTTCTGTATCTTATGTGCTTTTTCTAGTGAGCTACTTCCTTTTGATATTATCAGTGTTTTTAAACCACCTCTTTGAGTATATAATGCAGCCGAAATTCCTGCAGGTCCACTCCCTATTATTATTACATCATACATAAATATCATTCCTTTGCATATTAAGAAATTTATAATTTTTATTCTTCCCCAATAGTATTTATTTTAAACAATTTAAATATTTCTACTATAACTATTGGCATTAGTACTAATATTACAATTTCTACTATGTTTCCTATTGGTAGTACTGGTATACTAAATATGCTTCTTAAACTTGGTATTAATAGTATAACAAACATTAACGCTGATGATGTCAATATTGCTAAAATTAATTTAGAATTGTTGAATATATTTGTTTTAAATATTGATTTTTTATTATTTCTAATATTAAATACATGAGTTAATTCAGACAATGCTAAAACAATAAATGCCATTGTTTGCCCAATTTCCACTCTTACCTCTTGTTCTGTTAGTCCTTCTATTATTGGCACATCTTTTGTACCTAACCCTATTATAAATGCAGCAAGTGTTAATAGTCCAATCATTACACCTTGATATATTATTCTCCAAGACATACCATTTGTAAATATACCCTTTTTAGGTTTTATTGGTTTCCTTTCCATAACATCTTTTTCAGCTGGATCCACAGCTAACGCTAATGCTGGTAAAGAATCTGTCACTAGATTTATCCATAATATATGTATTGGTAATAGCGGCTCTATTAGGTGTATATCAATTCCGAATATTTTGCTCAATAATGGAGTTATCAATATTGCTACAAACAGAACTATTATCTCTCCAACATTGCTTGATAATAAAAATTGTATTGCTTTTAATATATTATCATATATTCTTCTACCTTCTTCTACCGCTGAAACTATTGTAGCAAAATTATCATCTGTTAGTATAACATCTGCTGCTTCTTTCGCCACATCTGTACCAACTATCCCCATAGCGCAACCTATATCTGCTGTTTTTAGTGCTGGTGCATCATTAACGCCATCTCCCGTCATAGCCACTATTTCTCCATTTGCCTGCCATGCTTTTACAATTCTTACCTTATGTTCTGGAGATACTCTTGCATATACACTATATTTTCTAATATTTTTTGTTAACTCCTCATCTGTCATTTCTTCTAATTCACTGCCTGTTAATGCTTCACTCTCATTTTCTAATATCCCTAAAGCTTTTGCTATTGCAATTGCTGTTATTTTATGGTCTCCTGTTATCATAACTGTTTTTATTCCCGCTGTTTTACATTTATGTACTGCAAGTTTTACTTCTTCTCTTGGAGGATCTATCATTCCAACCATACCTATATATATTAAGTCATTTTCCAAGCTTGCCATGTCTTCTTCTGTTGGCTCATGATTTAATTCTTTGTATCCCATTGCTAAAACCCTTAAAGCATTTTTAGCCATTTCTTCATTATTTTCTGATATTGTTTTTTTGTATTCTTCTAAATCTGTTTTAATCTCATCATTTAATATATATTTTGTACATCTATTTAATAATTCATCTACTCCACCCTTAGTACAAACAACATACCTTTCTCCAACTTTATTTACTGTTGTCATCAATTTTCTATCTGAATCAAATGGAATCTCTTTTAATCTAGGCATTTGTTCAAACAATGAAGGTTCAAAATCCAATTTAAATCCCATATCAACTAGCGCTGTTTCTGTTGGATCTCCTGTAAGCTGATTATCTGTGCTTATTTTTGTATCATTACATAACATACTAATATGTACTAATCTTTCTAATGTTTCGTCCTCTTGTTTCAAATCAATTTTATTTATGTCTAATAATTTATTATTATAAAATATTCTTTGTACTGTCATTTTGTTTTGAGTTAATGTACCTGTTTTATCGGAACATATTACAGTTGCACTTCCTAAAGTTTCTACTGCTGGTAATTTTTTAACAATAGCATGCTTTTTAACCATCCTTTGTACTCCTATAGCCAACACAATTGTTGAAACAGCTGCTAATCCTTCTGGTATTGCAGCTACTGCTAAACTTACTGCTGTCATAAACATATCTAAAGGATTTTTTCCATATAGTAATCCTATTACAAATATTACTGCACATATCACAAGCGCTCCTATGCCCAATGTTTTGCCCAGTTTATTCAATTTTTCTTGTAAAGGTGTTTCTGTTTCATCTGTGCTATTTATAATATTAGCAATTTTACCAACTTCTGTATTCATTCCTGTTTCAACAACAATGCCTTTTCCCCTTCCATACGTTATTAAGGAAGAGGAAAATAACATATTTGTTCTATCACCTATCCCAATTTTTTCATCTGATATGGCTTCAGTATTTTTTTCAACTGGAACCGACTCTCCTGTTAATGACGCTTCTTGAGCTTTTAAATTTGTTGCTTCTATTATTCTCAAGTCTGCTGGTACATAATCTCCTGTTTCTATAATTACTATATCACCTGGCACTAATTCTTTAGAGGGCATTACAACTAATTTACCATCACGAATTACTTTTGCAACATGTGAACTCAATTTTTGTAAAGCCTCTAAAGACTTTTCTGCTTTACTTTCTTGCGCTACTCCTATTATTGCATTTATAATAACTACAATTAATATAATTATTGAATCTGTTATACCCTCATTTTGTAGATATCCTATTACACCTGACACTATTGCTGCTATAATTAGAATAATAATCATAAAATCTTTAAATTGCTCTAAAAATTTTACCAATATAGTCTTTTTCTTTTTTGCTTTTAATTCGTTAAAACCATACTTTTTTCTTCTTTCTTCAATTTCTTCTGATTTTAATCCTTCATTTGCATTTGTTGTTAAGCTTTCTAATGTTTCTGTTACTGTTTTGTTAAACCAATTTTCTTTCATATTATAATTCTCTCCTTTGCTAAATACTATCATATTTATTTGAATTTTGGTATATATAATTAAAAAACTTTTAAAGAAATTTATAAAACTTCTTTAAAAGTCTTGCTTACCTAAAAGGTTACTAACCAGATAAAATCGGATGTTGATTAGTAGTTTATAAGCTACTCCCTTTTAATATATTTTAAGATACTGTTTTTTCGTTTGAAACCTCGTTAATTTTTATGCTTCTAACGTGTTCTATTTTATCCCATGTTGTGTCTCTCTTAAATAAACATTTAAAGTTTATTAGTAACCAAGAGCCTAAAAATAACGGATAACATACTAATCCTCTTAGCATTGGTTTTATAGGTCTTTTATCCAATAGCATAATTAACATTGCTGTTCCTATTGGTAATAAAAATGTTGGAACAAAATATCTTACACAGTTCATAAATAGGTCAAGTCCACTCATTCCATTGCCAGCATAAATTAAAAAGTTTAATGCTAGTAATATCAATGTTAATATAAACATTGGTATACTTCCTATTATATACAATAAACCATCTAAATTCATTAATGTCTTGTTCTCTTTTGTAGCAATAGCTAATGGCTTAGTATATTCTTTTATACATTGTATATGCCCTACTGTCCATCTTGTTCTTTGCTTCCAAGATTGTTTAAATCCTAATGGTTGCTCATCATACACTTTGGCATCTACTGCCCAACCTAACCTTTTTCCTTTTATTATTCTTTTCAATGAAAACTCTATGTCCTCTGTAAGTGTCTTTGTAACCCAACCTTCTGGTTTAATTACATCAAATCTTACCATAAATCCTGTACCATTTATTAATGGCGATAATCCTAAGTTATATCTTGCCAAATGATACATTCTGTTCATTGTCCAATAGAATATTGCATATCCTGCTGTAATCCAGTTATCTGTAGGATTTTTAATATCTCTATATCCTTGAACAACATCTTCTCCTTGGCACAGTTTTTTATTCATATTTTTCAAGAAATTTACATCAACTATATTGTCCGCATCAAATATGCAAAATGCATCATAATTTGCATCTTCTTCTATTTTTTGCTTCAAAAACCAATTTAACGCAAATCCTTTTGTTTTTTTAGTTTCATCAAATCTTTGGTATACAATAGCACCGGCCTGTTTCGCTACCTCTGCAGTTTTATCTGTACAGTTATCTGCAATTACATAAATGTCATATAGTTCTTTTGGATAATCTTGTTTTTTCAAACTTTCTATTAAATCTGCAACAACTGCTTCTTCGTTATGTGCAGGTATAATTGCCATGAATTTATGATTTTTATTAATTATAAATGGTTTATCTTTTAATTTAATTAACGAACAAATACTAATTGCCATTTGATAAATCCAAAATATTGTTATTATCCAAACCAATGCTTGTTGTAAAATATATAAGTATTCCATTTTTTTCTCCTTTTTTATTTTACTTTTTTTATTTTACTTTTTTCATTATACTATTCTCTTTTTATTTTTGCAACCATATTTTATAATATTGATAATTTCTAATATAATATTTTTATTCAGCATCTTCTTTATGATTTACTTCTAAGTCTTTCATACTTAAATTAATTCTGCCTTGATTATCTATTTCTGTTACTTTTACTGTTACTTCGTCTCCAACATTTAATACATCTTCTACCTTTTCCACTCTTTTACTAGATATTTTTGATATATGAAGTAATCCTTCTTTTCCTCCTCCAATATCCACAAATGCGCCAAAGTTCATTATTCTTGTAACTGTTCCATCATATATTTCGCCAACTTCTATTTCTCTTGCTATGTCCATTATCATTTTCATAGCCTTTTTTCCACTGTCTGTGTCTGTAGAATATATGCAAACTTTTCCATCATCTGATATGTCTATTTTTACGCCTGTTGCATCTATAATTTTGTTAATCATTTTTCCACCAGGTCCTATAACATCTTTTATTTTATCTGTGCTTATTGTCGCTGTCAAAATTCTTGGTGCGTATTTAGATATTTCATCTCTTGGTTTTTCTATTACCGGTGCCATAATTTCGTCTAATATATAATCTCTTGCGATTTTTGTTTTTTCAAATGCTTGCTCTATTATATCATATGTTAATCCATCAATTTTAATGTCAACTTGTATCGCAGTAATTCCATCTTTTGTTCCACCAACCTTAAAGTCCATATCTCCAAAGAAATCTTCTATTCCTTGTATGTCTGTAAGCATTATATATCTTTCTGGATTATTTTTGTCTGTAACAAGTCCTGTTGAAATTCCAGCTACTGGTTTTCTAATTGGTACTCCTGCGTCCATCAAAGCTAGCGTGCTTCCACATATGCTTGCTTGTGACGTTGAACCATTTGAAGATAAAACTTCTGAAACAACTCTTATTGAATATGGAAATTCATCTTCTGAAGGGATTACCGGAACTAGTGCTTTTTCTGCCAACGCTCCATGTCCAATTTCTCTTCTTCCTGGTCCTCTTGAAGGTCTAGCCTCTCCTACACTGTATGATGGGAAATTGTATTGATGCATATATCTTTTTGAATCCTCTTCATCTAATCCATCTAGTATTTGTTCTTCGCTTTTCATTCCTAATGTTACAATTGACATTACCTGTGTTTGACCTCTTGTAAATATTGCACTACCATGAACTCTAGGCAATACACCTACTTCACAAGAAAGAGGTCTAATTTCATCTATTTTTCTTCCATCTGGGCGTTTATGTTCTTCTAAAATCATTTCTCTTACACATGCTTTTTCTAAATCATGTATGCTTTCTGCTATGTCTGTTTGCTTTTCTTGTGCAAATTCTTCTCCATTTTTTTCTATAAAATAATTTAGTATATCTTCTGAAATTTTCTCTATATTTGCATCTCTTACCTCTTTGTTTTGAGCTTGTACGTCTTGATACATTCTTTGTTTAAAGTTTAATTCTATTTCATTATATATTTCTTTATCAACTGCAAATGATTTATATTCAAATTTTGGTTTTCCTATTTCTGATTTCATTTGCGAAATAAAGTTGCATATCTTTTTTATTTCTTCATGAGCTTGTTTTATAGCTTCTAACATTGTTTCATTTGGTATTTCATCTGCGCCAGCTTCTATCATTGTTATTTTTTCTAATGTACCAGCAACTGTTAAATTTAGTCTACTATTTTCTCTTTGTGCAAGTGTTGGATTTATTACAATTTGATTATCTACATATCCAACATTTACTGCTGCTGTAGGTCCTCCAAATGGTATATCTGATATTGTAAGTGCTGCTGAAGCCCCTATCATTGCACATACTTCTGGACTGTTGTCTGGTTCAACTGAAAGTACAGTTGCTACAACACATACGTCATTTCTAAAATCCTTTGGAAATAGTGGTCTTAATGGTCTATCTATTGCTCTTGATGTCAATATAGCTTTGTCTGTTGGTTTTCCTTCTCTTTTTGTAAAACTTCCTGGTATTTTTCCAACTGCATATAATTTTTCTTCATAATCAACTGATAATGGAAAGAAATCCACACCCTCTTTTGGTTCTTTGGCAGCAGTAACATTTACCATTACAACTGTATCTCCATACCTTACCATTACACTTCCATTTGCAAGTTCTGCAATTCTTCCTGTCTCTATAGTTAACTTTCTTCCTGCCAATTCTGTTTCATAAGTTTTAATCATAATTATTTCTCCTTTTATTATATTTTTATATAAACAATATTTGGCATTAGTTGTAACCTCTACAATTTATTATAGCTTGACTTTAGTAAATTGTACAAGCTACCTTCTAACTTCAAATATTGTATTTATATTATTATTTTTTTATTTTAGTTTTTTATGTATTTTTACATTATTAAATTGGACGTTAAGCTTATGCAAAACGTCCAATTGTTAATATTATTTTCTTAATTTTAGTTTTTCTACTATGTCTCTATATCTTTGAACATCTTTTTTTGCTAAGTAGTTTAATAAGCTTCTTCTTGTTCCAACCATTTTAAATAATCCACGTCTTGAATGATTATCTTTTTTGTGAACTTTTAGATGTTCTGTTAATTCATTGATTCTTTCTGTTAAAAGAGCTATTTGAACTTCTGGAGAACCAGTATCTTTTTCTTCTCTTTTATAAGTCTCAATAATTTCTTGTTTTCTTTCCTTTGTCATTGTTTTCCCTCCTATATTTAATTTGCCTTAAACTGAATTTAAGAGGAGTATTAATCCTTAAATTAAGTAAAAGGTATAAAATGTTTTGCAACATATATATTTTAGCACATTCTGGAAAAAAAATCAAGCATTTTCAAACACATTTCCAGCTTGTATATTATTTCCTCTTAAAAATTCTAAAATATGCATTTTTTTTGAGTTTTCTGCTTGTACTTCCACAGCTTCTATAATTCCATCTATCGCCTTTATATATAGTCCATTTTTATCCCCTGAAAATAAAACAGTTCCTGGTATAATTTCTCGCATTTTGTATGAATATTCACTTAAATCTGGAAACATATCATACAAAGTTTTTTCTTCTATAACATTAACTTTCCAGAATTTTATTTTTTTTCCATTAATTGTGCTGTATGCTCCCATTATTGGGTTTAATCCTCTTACCAAATTTTTAATTTCTCTTGCAGTCCTGTTTTCCCAATCTATTTGTGCCATTTCCTTTTTTAGCATTGGAGCCATAGAAAATTTATCATTTTGCTTTTCTCTTGGAGCCTCGCCTTTTTCAATTAAATCAACTGTTTCAACTAATAATTTTCCACCTATCTTTGCTAGTCTTGTCCATAATTCTCCTGTTGTTTCATTTTCTCCAATTTCAACCTTTTCTTTTAATATCATATCTCCTGTGTCCATTCCAGCTTCCATAAACATTGTAGTTACCCCTGTTGTCTTATCTCCATTTAATATTGCCCATTGTATTGGAGCAGCTCCCCTATATTTTGGAAGAAGTGACCCATGCACATTCACAGATCCATATTTAGGTATATCTAGCAATTCTTGTGGTAATATTTTTCCATATGCTACTACGCAAAATAAATCTGGTTTTAGTTCTTCCATTTCATTTATAAACTCTACATTGTCTCTAACTTTAAAAGGTTGATAGATTTTTATATTATGCTCTATTGCATACTCTTTTACAGGTGTTCCCAATACTTTATTTCCCCTTCCTCTAGGTTTATCTATATTTGTAACAACTGCTAAAATATTATTGCCCGCTTGTTGTAAGCTCTTAAGCGATTCAACTGCAAAGTCTGGTGTTCCCATAAAAACTATATTCAAATCAACTCCTCCTTGTTCTCATATTAATTCTTAGGTTCTACATATTCTAATGTGCCTGGTAAAATTTTATCCACAAATAATATTCCATTCAAATGGTCTATCTCATGGCAAAGTGCTTGTGCTAGTAGTTCTTTTGCCTTTATTTTTACTTTTTCTCCATTTTCATTAAGTGCCTCAACTGTAACTTCAGCCGGTCTTATTATTTTTCCGTATTGATTTGGAAAACTTAAGCATCCTTCTTCAACTTCTTGTTTTCCTTTTTCTTTAACAATTGCTGGATTTATTAGTTTCATTGGCCCTTCGTCATCATATAAATCTATTACTATTATTCTCTTTAATATTCCTATTTGTGGTCCAGCAAGTCCCACTCCATTATATTTGTGAAGTGTTTCCACCATATCGTCCAATATTTCTCTTATTTTGTCATCTATACTTTCTACTTCTCTAGATTTTTTTCTTAATATTTCATCTCCATTTTCTCTTACCACTCTTATTGCCATTTTCTTGTTCTATTCCTCCTTAACTTGCATATACTCCACAAAGAAATTATTTTCAGCTCATATTTGATGGATTTAACGCTATGCTTATTTTTGTATTGTTTTTTTTATATTTATTGTATTCTTCTAACATTCCATTTATAAATTTTACTATATCTTCTCCAAATTTACATTTAATAATCATTCTCCAACGATATTTGTTTTTAATCTTATCTATTGGGGCCGGTAATGGACTATATAATATTACGCCTATATTATCTGTTTTAATTTTTTTCTTTAAATAAGTATGTAATTTTTTTATTGTTTCAATCGTTGTCTTTTCATCTTCTGAAGAAATACCTATTGTTATTATATCGCAAAATGGTGGATATTTCAATTGTTTTCTAAGTTTTATCTCTGTTTCATAAAATAAATCATAATTTTGCTCTTTACTACATTCTATGCTAAAATTGTCTGGATTATATGTTTGTATAATTACTCTACCTTTTTCTTGCTCTCTGCCCGCCCTTCCAGCAACTTGCGTTAAAATTTGAAATGTTTTTTCATTCGCTCTAAAATCATCAATATTTAAGCTTCCATCTGCAGCAATAACACCTACTAAAGTTACATTTGGAAAGTGATGACCTTTTACTACCATTTGTGTTCCTATTAAAATATCTATATTTTCATTTTTGAATCTATCCAATATTTCTTCATGAGAATTTTTTTTGCTTACAGTATCAACATCCATTCTAATTGTCTTAGCTGTTGGAAACATTTTATTTATTTCCGCTTCCAACTTTTGCGTTCCTGTTCCAAAATATCTAATATTATTACTTTTACATTCTGGGCATATTGTTACAGCATTTGTTTCAAATCCACAATAATGGCATTTTAGCTTATTTGTGTTTAAATGATATGTTAATGTTATATCACAATTTTTACATTTTACAGTATATCCACAATCCCTACACATTATAAATGTAGAAAATCCTCTTCGGTTTAAAAATAAAATTGTTTGTTTTTTATTTTTTAAATTAGTTTCTATTTCGTTGTGTAATTCTCGACTTATCATCGATTTATTTCCAGACAATATTTCTTCTCGCAAGTCTACAACTTTCACATCTGGTAATTTAGAATTATTGGCTCTATTTTTTAATTCTAATAGATTAATCTCTTGCTTTTCTGCTTTAAAATATGTCTCTATATCTGGTGTTGCACTTCCTAAAACAAGGCATATATTATTTTGTCTTGCTATATATCTTGCCACTTCTTTCGCACTATATTTTGGAGTTGTTTCAGATTTATATGAGCTATCATGTTCTTCATCTATTACTATTAGTCCAAGGTTATTTACTGGTGCAAATATAGCACTTCTTGGTCCTATTATAATTTTTGCCTCTCCTCTTTCTATTTTATTCCATTGGTCATATTTTTCCCCAATTGATAGCTTGCTATGTAATACTGCTATCTTATCTTCTCCAAACCTTGCAATAAATCTATCTACTGTTTGTGGTGTAAGTGAAATTTCTGGAACAAGCATTATGCTACTTTTATCATTTTTTAAGCAGTTTTCTATTAATTGCAAATAAATTTCTGTTTTTCCAGAACCTGTAACACCATATATTAAAAACTCCGAAAAAAGTTGTTCCTTCATTGCATCATTTATCTTATCATATGCATTTTGCTGTTCTACTGTAAGTTCTTTTTTGGAGCTTTTAGTAGTAACTTTATGAATAAAAGGATTTCTTTCAATTTGTTTTTCTGCTATTTCTACATATCCTTTTTTTTCCAAATTGTCTATAACTGCTTTTGTAGTATCTGTAAACACTTCTATTTCTGTTACAAAAGCTCCTTCATTATCACATAAAAAGTTTAACACCCTTATTTGCTTGTCTGCTTTAATTTTTTTATTTTCTATATCTTTTTCTATTTCTTCTTTATCTTTTTTTAGCGTTACATATAACTGTTTTTTTTCTTTAATTCTATTTGTTAAAATTTTAGTTCTTTTTCCCGGTGGCAACATCAATTTTAGGCAATCTGCTATGTTGCAGAAATATCTATTTGACATCCATTCTGCTATCATTATCTTATTTTCATCAATATAGTTTTCTTGTACACTTGAAATATCTTTTAATTTATATTCCGAACTTTGCTTTAGTCCAATAACAAAACCATCTTCCAAAGTCTTCATATTTCCAAATGGCACTAAAACTCTACTACCTATTTTTATTGTATTTTCTAAACTATCAGGTACATTATAGTCAAATGTTTTATTTAATTCCTTTGCATTACTTTGTATAATTACTTCTGCTACCATTTTTATCTTTCCTTAATTTGATTTTATTATAGTATATCATTATCTGTAAAAAATTAAAAGAAAAACACTAATGTTTGTTATTAGTGTTTTATTATTTCCTCAATTATTCTTAATGTTCTATCTAAATCATCATTTTTTATTACATAATCGTACATTCCTATTTTAGATTCTTCATATTCTAATCTATTTAATCTAAGCTCTATTTCCTCTGGGCTTTGCTTATCTTCTCTTGCCTCTAGCCTTTTTCTAAGCTCTTCTTTGGAAACTTTTAAAAATATAGTTACTATTTCTAAATCGTTTTTTAATATTTTTAAAAGATTTTCTACTCCATTTACTTCTATATCCTTTACTATTATTGTTCCATTATTTATTTTTTCATTTAATAGCTTTTTAGAAGTTCCATAGTAGTGTTCATGATGTTTAGAATACTCATATAATTCACCCTGTTCTATCATTCTTTCAAATTCTTGCGTAGTCACAAAATTATATGTTACACCTGGTATGTCATTATTCCTTGGTGCTCTATCTGTGTACGAAGGTAATGATTCTACATTTTTGTTTCTTTTTATTAATTCTTGCTTTACTGTGTCTTTGCCTGCACCAGATACACCTGATAATAATACTAGCATACTACTTTCACCTTTCCTTCTGCTATTTCGTTTGCTGCTAATGTTACTGGTGCTTCCTCATCTACATCAGTTAATATTTCACTTCCTGCTGCTATCTGCCTAGCTCTTTTTGAAACTGCTATAACAAGTTCAAATCTGTTATCTACTCTTTTTAATAATTCTACAACCGTTGGTTTTACCATCATGGTTATCATCTCCTCTTAATCATTTTTTTCTTCTACTATTGTATCATTTGTGTCTTCTTTATCTAGTCTTCCTGCTACTGTTTCTGGTTGCACTGCTGACAATATAACATGTCCAGAATCCATTATTAAAACTGCTCTTGTTCTTCTTCCATATGTGGCATCTACTGCTCTTCCTTCGTCTTTTGCCACTTGAACAATTCTTTTTATTGGTGCCGACTCAGGGCTAACTATTGCTATTATCCTATTCGCTGAAACTATATTACCAAATCCAATATTAATTAATTGCATAAGTCCTCCATTTCCTCAAATCACTTTGAAAAATTTTTGTGATTATTCAATATTTTGTATTTGCTCTCTTATGTCTTCTATTTGTGTTTTTATCTTTATTACTAAATTTATTATATCAATACTTCCAGATTTAGACCCCATTGTATTTGTTTCTCTATTCATTTCCTGTATAATAAAGTCTGCTTTTTTGCCTATAGGATCTTTTTCATCTAATAGTGTTCTAAATTGTTCTATATGACTTTTAATTCTTGTTATTTCTTCTTCAATTGATATTTTGTCTGAATATATAACTATTTCTTGAGCAAGTCTTGTTTCATCCACAATGTCTGTGTCAAGCATTTCTTTAATTCTATTTCTTAATTTTACTACATATTCTTCTATAAGTCCAGTTGAATTTTGAATAATTTTTGCAACATTCTCATTTATTTCATTTAGTCTTTCTTCCAAGTCTAATTTTATTCTTTCTCCTTCTGTCTCTCTCATGTTAACAAAATTGCTTAATGCTTCCTCTAAACACTCATTAAGGTCACTCCATATTTTGTCTTCGTCATCTTCGTCTATTACAATATTTAAAACTTCAGGAAGCTTTGATATTTCCGTTGCTCTTAGTCCACTTGCTATGTTATTTTCATTTGCCAATTCTTCTAATTCTTTTATATACAACCTTGCAATATCTTTGTTTATTAATATATTTTTCCCTTCTATGCCATTATTTATGTATGTTATAAATACATCAATTTTTCCTCTGGAAATCTTATTAGATATGCTTTTTCTTACTCTATCTTCCATACAAAATAAATTTCTAGGGAGTTTAATATTCATATCTAAATATTTATGATTTACAGATTTTATTTCTACAATATATTCTCTACTTTCTTTTTGTAGCTTTGCTCTTCCATATCCAGTCATGCTTTTCATATTTCATTTCCGTCCTTCCAAATATACATTTTTATTCATCTTCTTCATTATCTTTATCTATTATTTCTTTCATTCTATCCATAAAATATTTTTTCTTATTTATTTTGTATATCGTTATACTCTTAACTATATAATAAACAGCAAATACTAAAGAACTTATTGAAGTTACATATATGTATTTATTTTGGCACATTAAATTTATATATATTAAGGACATTGTTGTTATAGCTAACATCAAAAATTCTATTCCGTAAAACATGAATTTCAATTCGTTTTTTTTGTAGGTTTTTTCAAACATAATTATTGCCACAAATAGCCAAGCTATGCTAAAAGCTTTTATGTCTGTTATAAATATACTATTGTTTATATTATAAAAGCCTAAGGTCATAAAAATATAATAAATTACTATTCCCACCGCAATATAAATATTTGGAATAATAAGTTGATATATTTTTTTGATACTTTCTTTTGATATTTTACTTTTATCTCTCAGTTCTTTCCCTACAATTTCTATTTTGGCTTGTTCCTTAATAAGTTCTTTTGATTCTTTGCTCTTTACATTCTTTATATTTTTTTCTTCGTTTTTTACTTTGTTTTTATTTGTTTTCTTTGGTTCTTCTGTATTTTTTTTATTATTTGTTGTGCTTTTCTTTTTAGTCTGGCTTTTATTGGTACTTATTTTGTTATTATTTTTTGTTGTTTTATTTGACGTGCTTGTTGTTTTTTTGTCTGTTTTTTTATCTGCCATTTTATTATATATTCTCCTTTCACACGGTTACCTTTTTACATTTCCAATTCATATATTATATTACTTATTACAACTATGGAAGCTGTTTCTGTTCTAAGTATTCTTTGTCCCAGCGTTATAGTCTTAGCTCCTACTTCTTTTAATTGTAATATTTCTTTTTTATCAATTCCGCCTTCTGGTCCTATAATAATTGCAATCTTTAAATTATCTGTTCTTTTTATTTTTTGAAGTTCTGTTTTTAATGTGTTGTCTTCTTCATTTTCATATGCTACCAGTACTATATCATATTCATTTATGTTTTCGCAAATTTTTTTAATGTTTGTTGGGATTTCTATTTTTGGAATTATATCTCTGCCACTTTGCTTTGATGCCACTTCTGATATTTTTTGCCATCTTTCTATCTTCTTTTCAACTGTCTTTTGGTCAAATTTTACAATGCTTCTTTCCATCTCTACAGGTATTATTTTTTTTACTCCAAGTTCCACATTTTTTTGTATTATATATTCCATCTTATCTGCCTTAGGAAGTCCTTGATATAATGTAATATTTACCTGTGTTTCTGAGTCTGTATTTTCAATTTTTTTAATTTTGCACTTTACATATTTTTTGTCTATTTCATTTATGTTGGCAATATAATTCATTTTAGTGTCCAAATTGCATATTTGTATTTCGTCCTCTTTTTTTAATCTTAATACATTTGCTATATGTTTTACATCTTCTCCTAGTATTGTAATTTCATTGTCTTTTATTTGCTCATTTTTTACAAAAAATTTTGGCATTTTAGAATTCCTTTCCATTGTCTATTGCTTAAAATTATATACCACTTCTCATAATTTGTCTATAAAAAAATTTTCAACGTATAACGGGCGATTAAAATCGCCCCTACATAATTTTGTTTCAATTGTAGGGGGTTTTTAATCGCCCGCCAAATTTATTAGCCAAATAGTCCTTTCTTTTTAACTGGTGGTTGTTCGTTCATTGTCTTTGCTAATTGCAATAATATTTCTCTTTGCTCTTTTGAAAGTCTTTTTGGTACTTGAACTTGTACTGTAAATACAAAGTCTCCATAATAATTACTATTTATATTCTTAAACCCTTTATTTCTAATGGTAAATTTTGTTCCTGGTTGTGTACCTTCTGGTATTATGTATTTTGCATTTGTACCATCTACCATTGGTATTTCTATTTCTGCGCCTAAAGTTGCTTGTGTAAATGTTATTGGTATATCACATATTACATTGTTTCCTTTTCTTGTGAATATGCTATGTTTTTTTATATGAATTGTAATATACAAATCTCCTCTTGGTCCGCCTTTATGACCTGATTCTCCTTCTCCTCTTAGTACTATTGTTTGATTTTCGTCTATGCCTGCTGGAACTTTTACGGTTAATCTTACAGAATTTCTTATAGTTCCTTTTCCGTCTACAATCTGTGCATATTTCTTTTATTACTTCACCTGTTCCATGACAATTACTACATGGTCTAGTTGTTTGCATCTGTCCAAGTATTGTTGTTTGTACTTGTCGTATTTGACCAGTTCCTCCACATACAGAACATTTTTCTGGCTTAGTTCCTGGTTTAGCACCTGTTCCTTTGCAAGTATTACAATTTTCGTTTCGCGATATATTTATTACTTTTTCTGTTCCTAAAAATGCTTCTTCAAAGGTTATGTCTAAGCTATATCTTAAATCTGCTCCTTTTTTTGGTCCAGAATTTGAACCTTTATTGCCTCTAGAGCCAAAACCTCCGCCAAAAAAAGATGAGAAAATGTCTCCTAAATCTCCAAAGTCTCCAAATCCGTCAAACCCTGATGAACTGTACGAATAATATCCATTACCTCCACCAAAGCCTCCTTGTGGCCCATTATGTCCAAACTGGTCATACATTTGCCTTTTTTGTGAATCAGATAATGTTTCATACGCTTCGTTTACTTCTTTAAATTTAGCTTCTGCTTCCTGTTTATTATCTGGATTTGCATCTGGATGATATTTTTTAGCCATCTTTCTATATGCCTTTTTTATTTCTTCATCTGTTGCATTTTTTTCTACTCCCAATACCTCATAATAATCTTTTTTATCTGACATTTAGTCCTCCTAAATAGAGTTTAGACGTTAGTTATTGGAAGTAAGACAGTCAATCTTACTTCCAACATCTTTCCTCTGATTTTAATCTTGTTTATTGTCTCCATTATTTTCGTTTTCTACTTTGTAATCTGCATCATATACATTTCCATTTTCATCTACTTTTGGTTCTCCCTCTGGCTTAGTTCCTTCTGCTCCTTGGTTTTGTGCAGCTGCTTGAGAATATAATTTTTCTGATACTGCGTAAAATGCTGTTGTCAATTTTTCTGTTGCTGTTTTGATATTTTCTACATCTGTACCCTCTAATGCTTTTTTTACATTTTCTATTTCTGTTTCTACTTTTGCTTTTTCTTCTCCACTTATTTTGTCGCCTAATTCGTCTATTGTTTTTTGAGAATTATATACTAAGCTTTCTGCATTATTTCTAACTTCTATTTCATCTTTTCTCTTTTTGTCTTCTTCTGCATGAGCTTCTGCATCTTTAACAGCTTTTTCAATGTCTTCATCTGTTAAATTTGTACTTGCAGTAATAGCAACTTGTTGGCTATTTCCTGTTGCCATATCTTTTGCAGATACATGAACTATACCATTAGCATCTATATCAAATGTAACTTCTATTTGTGGTACACCCCTTGGTGCTGCTGGAATGCCTGTTAATTGAAATCTTCCTAAAGTTTTATTGTATGCTGCCATTTCACGTTCACCTTGTAATACGTGAATTTCTACACTTGTTTGACCATCTGCTGCTGTTGAAAATACCTGTGATTTTTTTGTTGGTATTGTTGTATTTCTTTCTATAAGTTTTGTAAATACTCCTCCTAAAGTCTCTATACCTAATGATAATGGTGTTACATCTAATAAAACTAAATCTTTAACATCTCCTGAAAGTACTCCACCTTGGATAGCTGCGCCTATAGCAACACACTCATCTGGATTTATTCCCTTATCTGGCTCTTTTCCAGTTATTTTTTTAACTGCCTCTTGCACAGCTGGAACTCTTGTAGAACCTCCAACAAGTAATACTTTGTGTAAATCTGCTGCCGTTATTCCTGCATCTTTTAAAGCATTTTGTACTGGAACTTTTGTAGCTTCTATTAAATCACTAATTAATTCCTCAAATTTTGCTCTTGTTAATGTAATGTCTAAATGTTTTGGACCATTTGCATCTGCTGTAATAAATGGTAAGTTAATTTGTGTTTGTTGAACACCTGATAATTCTATCTTTGCTTTTTCTGCTGCTTCTTTTAGTCTTTGCATAGCCATTTTATCTGTTTTTAAATCTATTCCATTTGATTTTTTAAATTCATCTACTAAATAGTTCATTATCCTTTCATCAAAGTCATCTCCACCTAATCTTGTATTACCATTTGTAGCTAAAACTTCAAATACTCCATCTCCTATATCTAGTATAGAAACATCAAATGTACCTCCACCTAAGTCATATATCATTATTTTTTGATCTTGGTCTTCTTTATCCATTCCAAATGCTAAAGCTGCTGCTGTTGGTTCATTTATTATTCTTAATACTTCTAGTCCTGCTATTTTTCCTGCATCTTTTGTTGCTTGTCTTTGACTGTCACTAAAATATGCTGGTACTGTAATAACAGCTTGTGTAACTTTTTGTCCTAAATAATTTTCTGCATCTGTTTTTAATTTTTGAAGTATCATTGCTGATATTTCTTGTGGAGAAAATTCATCTCCTTCTATGTTTACTTTTTTGTTTGTTCCCATTTCTCTTTTTATTGAAATTACTGTATTATCTGGATTTGTTACCGCTTGACGTTTTGCTATCTGTCCAACTAGTCTTTCTCCATTTTTTGAAAATGCAACTACTGATGGAGTTGTTCTATTTCCTTCTGCATTTGGTATTACAACTGGTTCTCCACCTTCCATAACTGCAACACATGAATTTGTTGTTCCTAAATCAATTCCTATAATTTTTCCCATAATAAATTCTTCCTTTCATATTTTTATTTATATTTAAAATTAATAACTTATTTTAATATTAGTAATCATTTACTAATTTAATTTGCTACTACTACCATTGAGTGACGTATTACTTTGTTGCCTAGTATGTATCCTTTTCTATATTCTTCTTTTATTTCTTTTTCTCCCAAATTTTCATCTACTACAGATGCAACTGCTTCATGCAATTCTGGGTCAAAAGTTTTTCCAATTGTTTCTATTTCTTTTACTCCGTTTGATGTTAGTACATCTTTAAGTTGTTTTAGCACAAGTTCTATTCCCTGTTTATAGCTTTCATCTTCTGTTTTTGCAACAACTGCTTTTTCTAAATTATCAACAACAGGTAGTATTGTTAAAATGACATCTCCTTTTAAAGAATTATATAGAGTTTCTCTTTCTTTTGTACTCCTTTTTTTATAATTTTCAAACTCTGCTGCTACTCTTTTAAGTCTGTCTTCCTGCTCTTCTAATTGTATTTTTTGAGTTTCTATTGTCTTTTTTAGTTCAATAACCTCATCTTCCTTGTTTTCTTCTATCTTCTGTTCTTCTTTGTTTTCTGCCATCTATCTTAACTCCTTTCCTTTATTCTCCATTTAATTTTTTACTAATATATTTCATTACAGAAATAACCTTCGAGTAGTCCATTCGTTTTGGACCTATAATTCCTATTGTTCCTAAATCTCTGTCTTTATATCTATGTTTAAAAGTTATTATGCTAAAATCTTTTAATTGTTCATTATCATTTTCGTCTCCTATATACACATTTATATCTTTGGCAAATCCTGTATTTAGAAGATCTACAACAATATCTTTTGTATCTATTAAATTTATAAAGTTTTTTGCAACTTTTAAACTCTTAAATTCTGGCAATTCAAATGCTTTATTAGCTCCTTCTAAATATATCTTGTTTTCCTCACTGATTACCTTGTTTAGTTGTTCCATAACTGGTTTTATTACTTTTAAGCTATAATTCATTTGAGAAAATATATATTCTTCTAATGGTCTATCTATTTCTTCTAATGGTTTACCTTTTAATTTATTATTAAATATAAATGTTAAAGTTTCTACTTGCTCTTCTGAAATATCTTCGTCAAATTTAATTATAGTTTCTTTAATAATTCCTGTGTCTGTAAGAATTATAGCCATCAACATTCTTTTGCCCAAGAGTACAAATTTAACTTCTTCTATATTTTGCAAATTGTTTTTTGGTCCTATTGCAACTGTAGTATAATGTGTAATTTCAGAAAGTGTGTTGGTTGCAATTTTAGTCAATTCTTCCATTTCATTTACTCTTGTTTCAAGTTTAGATTTTATATATTTTATTTCTTCCAAACTTATATTATCTTCTTTTAGTAGTTCGTCTACATATAGTCTATAACCAAGTGCTGATGGAACTCTGCCACTGGAAGTATGTGGTTTATCTAGGTATCCCTCTTTTTCTAAATCTGCCATTTCGTTTCTTATTGTCGCACTACTATAATTCAAACTATATTTTCCCGCTATCGAGCCAGAACTTACTGGTTCTGCGGATTGTATGTATTCATCTATTACTGCCTGTAATATTTTTTTCTTTCTTTCATCTAACATACTTATTACCACCTGTTTTTAGCACTCTCTCCTTTTGATTGCTAAACTTTATATATATTATATCCAAAATTAGCAATTGTCAATACTAATTGCTAATTTTTTTGTGAATTTTTGGACACATAAATCCTATTATTTTTCTAATTGTCTTATACAAAAAAGACCATCACTTTTTCCATTTGTTGATAGTCTTCTTTTACTTATATAAAATTCTAAATTATATATCCATTTGACTTCCTAAAAATGTAGCTGCAGATTGTGCAACTTTCTGCTCAACTTCTGTCATTTTTGTATTATTATCTTTTGATAATAGTATAACACTTCCTATTGCATCTCCATCTGAAATTATTGGATATACTATTTGTGAATTATATTTTCTTTCCCATTTATCATTTTTTGTAATTGGAATTGATATGTTATTATTATCTCTACTTGCATAGTTTTCTTTTTCATCCATTATTTTTTCTAATTCTTCGCTTATACCCTGTTCATAAAATTCTTTTTTTGACGTCCCAGAAACAGCTATTACTGTATCCTTATCTGTTATACATGCAATATGTCCAGTAGTTTTTGCCAAAGTTTCTGCATATCCTGCTGCAAATTCAGATAGTTCGCCTATTGGAGAATATTTTTTTAATATTACTTCTCCTTCTTTATCTGTAAAAATCTCTAATGGGTCTCCCTCTTTTATTCTTAGAGTTTTTCTTATCTCTTTTGGAATAACAACTCTTCCTAGGTCATCTATTCTTCTAACTACTCCTGTTGCTTTCAAAATCTTCCCTCCTTTTTTGTTTTATAGTTTTATTATTGTTTTTTATGTCAATTTTTATTCATAATTTTGCATAAAGAGGAAAACGTTTTAATCTTTTGCAAGTGTGATTACACCAATTTCTTGAGTTTGATTTTGTTTTAGTTTTCTAGCAATTTCATTAACCGTACTTCCTGTTGTATATATGTCGTCTAATAAAAGAACCTTTTTATTTTTTACTTCTATTGGTTTATTTATTTCATATATATCTTCTACATTTTTTATTCTTTCTAGTTTATTTAACTCGCTTTGTGGTTTATTATCTTTCTTTTTTATAATTATATCTGTCCATATGTCTTGGTTTAATTTTTGTGCTAATTCATTAGCCACTAATTCGCTCTGATTATATCCTCTCTTCTTTTTTCTTTTTTTACTTATTGGCACAGGAATTATTACATCATATTTTTTTATAAAATTGCATGTTTTTTTATCACTTAAAATAATTTTTGCAAACATTTTATATAGGTATCCTTTATCTTCAAACTTATACTCTATTATTTTATTTCTTATTATTCCTTCATATCTAAAAATATATAAGTGTTTAGAAAAGTTTCTGTTATTATACTCATTAATAACGCACTTTTTAATTTTTTTAATATTCTCGTAGCAATTATTACATATGTAATTCTCATTTATTTTCCCGCACATTCCACATATTGGCGGAAAAAAATAATCGAGGGCACTATTAATAAAGTTCATTGTAAACCTCCTTTAATTGCCCCCGATTTATAATATTTTATTAATTACCTTTTTATATAAAAAATAATTATATTTAATTGGTTTTTAATTTATACTGCAATCCCGTATTTCTTTTTTTGCTATCTGTATTTTTTATCATAAATTCTATAATATTCTTATTTCCTATTATTATTAAAAGTTTTTTTGCTCTTGTCATTCCTGTGTATAATAGATTTCTTGTTAAAAGCATTGGAGAAGACTGAGATATTGGCATTAATACCACATCAAACTCACTTCCGTTGTGCCTTATGTACTGTTATAGCGTATGCATGTTCTATTTGGTCCAAGTCTGTATATTGGTACCATGCTACCTTTTCATCGTCGAATTTTATTTTTATTTGTTTCTCTGATTCGTTTATTTTTATAATTGTGCCAAATTCTCCATTAAACACTCCGCTTCCATATTCTACTTCATCATTATTTTTTTCCCAATAGATATCATAGTTATTTTTTATTTGCATTATTCTATCATTTTCTCTATAAATTATGTCTCCATATTTTTTCTCTTTTTTCTCTTCTTGGTATGGATTTATTTTTTCTTGTAGCAATTTGTTTAATTCTTTTGTTCCAAGTTCTCCTTTTTTTGTAGGTGTTATAACTTGTATACTTTTTAAAAAGTCATAATTACCATATTTTTTTAATCTACCTGTACTTAAAGATATAACATTGTCCAGTATTTTTGTTTTACTATTTTCACTTATATAGAAGAAGTCTTCCAAAATATCTTTTTCATATTCTGTACCTATAAAGCTTTTTCCCTCATTTACTTTATGTGAGTTTAATATTATTTTGCTTTTTGCTGCCTGTCTAAAAATTTTATTTAGTACTATTGTAACTATTGCTTCCGAATTAATTATATCTTTTAATACGTTTCCTGGTCCTACTGATGGCAACTGATCCACATCTCCTACTAGTACTAATTTACTGCCTTGATAAATGCCCTTTACCAGATAATTCATTAAAAACAAGTCTACCATTGAAACTTCATCTACTATTATAATATCTGCATCTATTGGTGTTATTGCTAAGTCAGTATTTATATCCTGACTATCATCTGATACTATTTTTCCTAATTCTAGCAGTCTATGTAATGTTTTGGCATCTTCTCCCGTGGTTTCCGACATTCTTTTAGCTGCTCTACCTGTAGGAGCGCAAAGTACCACCTTTTTTCCTTCTTGCTTATACAATTCTAATATTGTTTTAATTATAGTAGTTTTACCAGTACCTGGTCCACCTGTAATGACACAAACATTATTATCATTAATTGCTCTAACTGCCTCTAATTGTTTTTCAGATAGTTCTATATCTGAATGCTTTTCTAATGTTTTTATTTTTCTGTCAAATCCATTTATTTTTTTTATATTTCTGCCTTCTTTTAAGCTTATTAATTTATTAGCAATATTTTTTTCTGCGTTATAAAATTCTTCTAAGTAGACCCATTCTTCCAGCTTTTCACCATTTTCTCTTTCTTCTATTATAATTTCATTTTTAGCTTTTAAATTTATTATGTTTTCCTCAACGTACTCTCCGTTTACACCTAATAAAGTACTAACAAACTGTACCAAATTTTCATATGCCACTGTACTATGTCCGTTATATGTTGAAAGTCTTAAGGCATGCTTTATACCACTTTTAATTCTTTTGTCATTATTATATTCTATACCTATCCCTAGAGCCATTTTATCAATTTGTGTAAAATCAACTTTGTTTACCAAGTCAACCAATATATATGGATTGGCTTCAATTTCTTCTATTGCATTTGTTCCCAATGTTTTATAAATTTTTTCTGCGCTTTGTGGCCCTACTCCAAATTTATCTAAAAATCCAACTAATTGCCATATTTCCCAATTTGCTATAAATTCTTCTGCTATACTAATTGCTTTTTCTTCTGTAATTCCTTTAATGTTTGATAGCATTTTAGGCTCAAATTTAAATATATTTATTGTTTCTTCTCCAAATGTTCCTACTATTTTTTTTGCTGTCGCTGGTCCAATTCCTTTTATAGTTCCATTGGCTAAATATCTTTCTAGTGCATCTAAAGTCTGTGGCATTATTTTTTCAAATGTTTCTATTTTAAACTGCCTTCCATATTCTTGGTGTTCTATAAACACACCATTAACTTTTAACGTATCTCCTGAATTTATAAAAGGCAAATACCCTACCACTGTTGTCTCTTCTTCTGATGTTTTAAAAGTAGCTATTGTATAACTATTAATTTCATTTTTATATATTATGTCTTGTACTTCTCCTTTTATTTCCACCTAAATACCTCTTCCTTATAGCTTATTGTTATATTGTAGAACAAGATTTTTTATTGTCAAATACTATATTTCTATTCTCTTATTAAATTTTTCTTCAATTATATTTCTTATTTTTTTGTTTTTATCACTTGTTAGGTTTGGATCCTCTTGTTGTATTTTTATGGCAATGCTTTGAACTCTTTTTAATATTTCCATATCTTCAAATAAATTTGCTATTTTGAATTCTGGTATTCCGTGTTGCTTAGTACCAAAAAACTCGCCAGTTCCTCTTAGTTCTAAGTCTTTTTCTGCTATTACGAACCCGTCATTTGTTTTTTGCATAATTTCCATTCTTTGCTTTGCAACTTGAGTAGTTGCATTATATTTTAAAATACAATATGACTGTTTGTCTCCTCTTCCAACACGTCCTCTTAATTGATGAAGTGCAGCCAATCCAAATCTTTCTGCACTTTCTATTATCATAAGTGTTGCATTTGGCACATTTACACCTACTTCTATTACAGTTGTAGAAATTAATACATTTATTTTTCCCTCTTTAAATTCTTGCATTATCCTTTCTTTTTCTCTTGGTTTCATTTTTCCGTGTATATATTCTACTCTGTAGTCGGTTAAAATTTTTTTATATTTTTCTGTAGTTTCTATAACGGACTTTGCATTTATTTCTTCATTTTCTTCTACTAATGGACATACAACATATGCTTGTCTACCATCTTGCAAGTTTTTTAGTATAAATGCATTTATTCTTTCTTCCATACTCTTATTTACTGCATATGTTTCTATCTTCTTTCTATTTGGTGGTAACTCATCTATTATTGATATGTCTAAATCCCCATATAATATAAGTGCTAAAGTCCTAGGTATTGGTGTAGCAGTCATTACTAAGACATCTGGGTTGTTCCCTTTTGCCACAATTGTTCCTCTTTGTCTTACGCCAAACCTATGTTGCTCATCTGTGACTACTAAACCTAATTTGTTAAATTCTACATCTTCAACTAGAAGTGAATGGGTTCCTATTAAAATATCTATTTCACCACTTTTTATCTTGTCTAATATTTCTTTTCTTTTCTTCTTACTAGTTCCACCTAATAATATTTCACATTTTATGTTATACTGGTTCAATATTTTGTTAAATTCTTCTAAATGCTGTGAAGCAAGTATTGCTGTTGGTGCCATTATCGCTACTTGATATCCACTTTTTACAGCTTTATATGCCGCAATAATTGATACTATAGTTTTACCAGAACCCACATCGCCTTGCAGTAGTCTATTCATTGGTTTACTTTTTTCCATATCTCCATCTATTTCTTCTAGCACTCGCAACTGTGCTTTTGTTAATTTAAATGGCAGTTCATTTATTACATTTGACATTTTTACTGTTTCAGGAAAGCTTATTCCTTCATCTTGTGTATTTTCTTTCTTTAAATTCAATAATGCTATTTGCATTCCCAAGAGTTCTTCAAAAACAAGTCTTGTGCGTGCTTTTTGATATTCTTCAAAATCTTTTGGAAAATGTATTTGTTTAATTGCATTATTTAAATCTAGTAAGTTATATTCTTTTAGTAAATATTCTGGTAAAGTTTCCTCTAAATTTTCATTAATCAACGAAAGTCCATTTTCTATTGCTCTTCTTATACTCCCTTGTGTCAGACTGTATGTAGAAGGATAAATAGGTATTATCTTTCCCGTGTTTTTATTTGTTTCATTATTGTCAAATACAGGATTTAATATTTCTATTTTTCCATATTTTACAGATGCTTTTCCAAAAAAACTATATTTGCATCCTATCTCAAATTTACCCTTTAAATATTTTTGATTAAACCAAGAAATAACACAACTTCCTGTTTCATCTCTGACAATTAGTTTTTCTATAACCATATTTTTTCTTATTCTTACTTCTGATATCTTAGAAATTGCAATTGCCTCAATTAAAGCTTCTTCTCCATCAACAAGCTGTGATATCTTTTTGGGCTTACTTCTGTCTTCATAATCTCTTGGAAAATATGTAATTAAATCTTCTAATGTGTATATATTCAACTTTTGTAGCAGTGCCGCTCTTTGCGGTCCTACACCTTTTATATATTGAACACTTTGCTTCAAATCTATCATTTTATTCTCCATTTTACAAATCTTTGTTCTGCCCAATTATATCAAATAGTTTTCCTAAACACAAGAATTATAGTGTATTTTTTATATTAAAAAATAATTCTTCGTCAAATAGTTATTATATGGTGAATATATTTTAGCCTTTGTTGAATATGCAATTAAGGGATGTCCCAAATTGTGCATTTTGGACATTTAGGGACTGTCCCCAATTGGTCATTTTCTTATTTCTGCTCCGTTTTTTGTTAGGTTTGCTATTATTTTTTCTAATATGTTATTTATTTCTTCATCTGTTAATGTTCTATCATTTGCTCCAAATTCTAATGAATATGCTATACTTTTTTTGTTTTCTTCTATACCTTTACCGGTGTATACGTCAAATACCTCTGTATTTAATAGTAATGAACCTGCTGATTTTTTTATTAGTGTTGCTATTTCTTGTGCTTCTACTTCCTTGTTTGTTATAATTGCTAAATCTTTTTTTATGCTTGGGTATTTTGAAATTTCCTTATATTTCATTTTGCCCACTTTTTTTGCCAACAGTTTTTCTAGATTTATTTCAAATACGTATACATTTTCTTTTACTTTTTGAGGATGTATTTTTCCAATTATACCAACAATATCATTATTTACAGAAATTAATGCTGATTGTCCTGGGTGTAACTCTTTTGGCATGTTTTCTTTTATTACAAAACTATACCTGTTTCCATAACCTAAATAGTCTAATAATTCTTCCACTATTCCTTTTATAATATAGAAGTCTACTTGTTTTTTTTCTATTCCTAAATAATAATTACCTGTCATTAATCCTGCTATTTTGTTTTCTTCTCCATATTCCTCGTCTTTTTTATAAAATGTTTTTCCTATTTCAAAGATACATACGTCTTTGTTATAATGTGATTTGTTATATTCATATATTTTTAGTAAAGAAGGTATTATGCTATGTCTTAATGCATTTCTTTCTTCTGTCATTGGTGCTAATAATTTTACAACTTCTGGGTTATCTGTGGTAAAATCATTTGCTTCTTTTTCATTTACTAATACATATGAAAGTGTTTCGTTTAAACCTAAGTCTATTAATTTATTTCTAATTTGTCTTTTTGTTTTATCATAACTTCCAAGTTTTGTTGGAGTCATTGGAAGTTTTCCCTTTATGTTATTTACCCCATATATACGGCCAACTTCTTCTATTAGGTCTTCTTTAATATTAACATCTATTCTTCTTCTAGGTACTTCTACTATTATTTTTTCTTCTTTTTCTTCATAGCCAAATCCTAGTCTTTCAAATATATCCAATACATCTTTTTTTGATATATCTGAACCTAGTAATGAGTTTATATTATTATAGGTAATTTCTATTTTTTTATTAGACAAGTCCGTGGTATCATATTTCTCTAATCCTCCAACTATTTCTGCTCCTGCATATTTTTGCAATAAATTGCAAGATCTTTCTATTGCCATATATGTCCTATTTGGATCTAATCCTTTTTCAAATCTATTACTTGCTTCACTTCTTAGTATTTCCTTTGATGTCATTCTTATTTTTACTGGGTTAAAAATAGCAGATTCTATTATAATATTTTTTGTATTTGTTGTTACTTCTGTTTCTAAGCCTCCCATTACACCAGCTAATCCTATTGCTTTTTCTCCATCAGATATAACAATGTTTTCTTCTGATAAGATTCTCTCTATTCCATCTAGTGTAGTTAGCTTTTCTCCATTTTTCGCCATTCTTACTTCAAGTCTTCCTTTTAATGTATCTGCGTCATAAAAATGTAATGGTTGACCTGTTTCCAACATTACATAATTGCTTATGTCTACAACATTATTAATTGGTCTTATTCCAGAAGCTATCAATCTATTTTTTATAAATTCTGGGCTTTCTTTTATTGTTACATTTTCAACTTTTTTTACTAGTAACATCGAACAATTTTCTGTTTCTACTTTTATATTAAATTCATCAGTTATATTTCTGTTATTTTCATCATATTGTAAATCTATATTTTTTACCTTTTTATTATATATTGCTGCAACTTCATGTGCCATACCAAGTACACTTAATAAGTCGCCTCTATTTGCTGTTAACTCAAAGTCTATAATTTCGTCATCCATTTTTAAATATTTTATTGGGTCTTCTCCAACAGGTGCTTCTTGCGGTAATTCATGTATACCTTCTTTATCCTCTGGACTCAAAAATTTACTTTCCAAGCCCAATTCTGCCATAGAACATAGCATTCCATTAGATTCTTCTCCACGTATTTTTCCTGCTTTTATAGTAATTCCTCCTGGCAGATTTGCTCCTGGTAATGCAACTATTACTTTTAATCCTTTTCTTACATTTGGAGCTCCACATACTATTGGTAATACTTGCTCTCCTACATTTACTTTACATATATGTAAATGGTCAGAATCTGGATGTGGCTCACATTCTAGCACTTCCCCTATTACTAAATTTGTAGCATTTATTAATCTCTCTGCAGAATCATATTCGTTGCCTATATTTGTCATGTCTTCTGCCAATTTTTTCGTGTCTACATCTATATCAACATAATCTTTCAAAAAATTAATGCTTAATTTCATTTCCTTCATCCTTTCTGTCGAATTGACTTAAAAATTTTACGTCATTTGTATATAACAAACGAATATCTGTAATTCCATATTTAAACATGGCTAGCCTATCTAATCCTGTTCCAAATGCAAAACCTGTATATATTTCTGGGTTATATCCGTTCATTTTTAATACATTTGGATGGACCATACCAGAACCTAATATTTCTATCCATCCTGTTTGTTTGCAAAGATTGCATCCTTTACCTCCACACTTAAAACAACTAACATCTATTTCATAAGATGGTTCTGTAAATGGAAAATAACTTGGTCTAAATCTCAATTCTGAATTTTCTCCTAACATTTTTTTAACAAATATTTCCAATGTTCCTTTTAAGTCTGCCAAAGATATATTTTTGTCAATTACTAGTCCCTCTACCTGACCAAATTGATGTGAATGTGTTGCATCATCATCTCTTCTATAGGTTTTTCCTGGGCATATCATACGTATTGGTGTTTTTTCTGTGTTTGCCATCATTGTCCTTGCTTGAACAGAAGATGTTTGAGTTCTTAATAAATATTCAGATGTTACATAAAAGCTATCTTGCATATCTCTTGCAGGATGACCTTTTGGTAGGTTCAATCTTTCAAAGCAATATTCGTCTGTCTCTAATTCCGGTCCATCAACCACATCATATCCCATAGAAACAAATATATCTTCTACTTCTTCTATGATTCTATTAACAGGATGTTTGCTACCCCTTCTTATTTTTGTACTTGGCAATGTAATATCAATTTTTTCTGTTTTTAACTTTTCTTCCATTTCCTTATTTTTTAGTTCTTCTTCTTTTTGTTTTAAAATAAGTTCTATTTTTTCTCTTACTTCATTTACTAAGCTTCCTATTATTGGTCTTTCTTCTGGCGAAAGTCCTCCCATGCCTCTTAAAATGGCTGTAAGTTCGCCCTTCTTTCCCAAATATTTTACTTTTGTTTCTTCTAATGCTTTAACATCTTGAGAAAGACTAATTTCTTCTATTGCGTTATTTTGAATTTGTTTAATTTGCTCTTCCATAATATTTTCCTTTCCTTTAATAATAATTGTTAGTATTCCACATATTTTATACTATTCAAAAAACCAGTTCTATCCCTGTTAGGACGAACTGGCTCGTGGTACCACCTAATTTTGTTAATAATTAACCTCTAAGCTATAACGTAGCAATCGTTTGCTCCTACTTATTTTCAAAGCAAAACCAAAAAAGTGAATTTTCTGTAAAAAAATATATAATGGTTTTCAGCTTCCCCATTTTCTCTAAAATATACTTTACTTTTTACATACTTTGCTTTTTTAATGGCATCTATCTAAATACTCTTATATATTACCACATCTGCAAACCTAATTCAATAGTTTAGGTGAATAAATTACTCATAATACAACCTCTACGCGAATACAATTTAACAAATGTAATTCGTATAGGGGGTTTTTCATTTGGGTAAATTTTACATAGAAGAACGTGCTGTAGATTTAGCACATTATATTATAGATACTGGAGATACTGTAAGAGGTGCTGCTAAAAAGTTTGGTATTTCTAAGAGTACAGTACACAAAGATGTAAGCGAAAGATTAAAAAAAATAAACCCTGCTTTATTTTTAGAAGTTAGAACAATTTTGGATGAAAACAAAGCTGAAAGGCACATACGTGGCGGCATGGCAACCAAATTAAAATATAGTCATAAGTCTAATATATGACAAAAGAAACTGCCTAAACAGTTTCTTTTATTTTTTACTAATTGTTTCTAAAGTTATTTCTGCTTTGTTTTCTTGCTTTTCTGCATTCTGGGCATCTTTGTGGTTCATTTGTAAAACCTTTTTCAGCATAAAATGCTTGTTCACCTTCAGTGAAAACAAACTCTGCTCCACAGTCTTTGCATACTAATGTTTTATCTGCCATAATGTGTTACCTCCTTCTTATTTTTTGACATTTAATATTTTTGACACATTGACACTTTTTTGTTAAAAAAGAAGGAAATAGTCCACAAAATAATTAAATTCAATTTAAGCTTTTTTCAAAGCCACAATTAGTATAACATAAACCTATTAATAAAACAACTAAAATTTTTATTTTTTTACGATCCGGTTGATTTATACTTCCTTATTCCTATATTCCATATTATATAACATGGAATAATAAATAGTGTTGAAATTATTGGAAAAAATATATACATTTTATTGTTTGTTCTTCCTATTATATACAAAAATGGGTAATAATCAACCAATGCTAAGGGCAATATATATGTAAAAAAATCTTTAACCCATTTATGATATATATCCAAGGGATATTGTGTTAAATCTCTTGCACCATCTGTAAATATGTTTGTTATTTCCAACCCCTGCGTAGTAAAAAACGTTATCCCTGCTTTAAGTACAAATAGTGCTGAATATATTATAGTTGTACCCACTGCCATTAATATTAAAGTAACTATTTTATCAGTTGTCCATAAAGAAGGATTTTTGCTTATTACCCAAATTGCAATTGCTATTGATATTATACATCTTCCAAATTTTGAAAACTCCATTTTTATTCCTAATATCTGTAAAATAAGATTCCTAGGCCTTACCAAAGCCCTATCAAATTCTCCATTTGAAATCATTTTGTCAAACTGGTCAAATGCTCTGAAAAAACATTCTGCAATTGAAAATCCTAAAAAAGAAATAGCAAAACAAATTAAAACTTCATCAAATGTATATCCATTAACATTACCAAATTTATTGAATAAAAACATTATTGCTAAAAGAGAAAATATTGATGTGGCTGTTTGTCCAAAGCAAGATATTATAAATGTTTTCCTATATTCAAGTATTGATTTTAATTGCATAGAAAAATATTTTAAATATAATTTCAATTTACATCCCCTCCTAACCACCTTGTACTACTATTTTTGAAAGTTGTCTATTCATTAGTTTTTTTCCTAGTATAGTTAAAACTATTAACCACAATATTTGTAGCACTATTATTTTAAATATTTCTTGTCCATCTGCTATATATCCATTATATATGTTAAATGACACATTTTCCATATAATAAAATGGCGTTAATTTCAATATTTTTACCATATAGTCCGGCATAAAAGCTATTGGTATTGCAGCTCCTGTGCAAAATTCCATTATAAGCCTGAATGTAAGTTTTATTCCTTGTGAAGTATTTGCCTTCATTACTGCTATATACATTATCATTACATATGCTAATATTAACCCCAATGATAATATTAATGTTATTAAAAATAAAATAAATGCTCCAAAATTAACTGGTGCAGTTAATCTGTATTGATTAAAAAAAGGCATTGCACAAATCACAAATATTGGTAATGCTCTTAATGAAACTGCTGCTATCTTTTTTCCCAATGTTTTCGCGTGCCATATATAGTATAAGCTTACAGGCTTTACCAACTCTATTGATATTCCACCTGTTCGACACATTTCTATAACATCTTTGTCAACAGAACTAAAGCTAAATATTAAAAGGAAAGCCTGATGTAGCCATATATATGTACACATTTGTGGAATAGTATATGTATTAGCACTTCCATTATTTAAAAAAGAAGTATATAACATTATAAGCATTCCACCCCAAGCAAATTGTGTTAGTATCCCTGAAAATGCTGCTAGTTTGTATTGTATTTCATTTAAAAACTTAATTCTAAAATATGCTAAATAAATTTTTATCTTCTGAATAACATTTATATAATTTCTTAAAAATTTTATTTTCCTTGAACTCATCATAAAAAATATCTCCTTTCTCTTATTTCATTAAATTTGATATTCTTTATATAAGTTTGCAACAACGTCGTCTATATCTGTATTTTTAATTTCCATGTCTAGCACTTCTAAGGAGCTAGATATAAAGGAAATTGCATCTGTTAGTTTTATTTTATTTTCATCTACCATTATTTTTAATTCATTTGCACTTTTTTCTACAATTTGCATCCCCAGTGGCATTTCTAAAGCTTTTCCTTTATACTTTATATTTATAATCTTATGACTATATTTTTTTATTAAATTATTAAAACTTCCATCTAGTAGAAGTTTGCCTTTTCCTATTAATATAACTCTTTTAGTTAATGCTTCTATGTCTCCTGTATCATGAGTTGTAAGAATTATTGTTGTATTTTTTTCTTTGTTAATCTTTTTCACAAAATCTCTTACAGCAATCTTAGAAATACTGTCTAACCCAATTGTAGGTTCATCCAAAAAAACTATTTTAGGCTCATGTAAAAAAGCTGCAGCGATTTCGCATCTCATTCTTTGACCTAAACTCAATTGCCTTGTAGGTGTTTTAATTATTTCTTTAATATTGAGCATTTCCACAAGCATATTTTTTTGTCTTTTGTATGTTTCATCTGAAATTCCATAAATCTCTTTTATTAATTCAAAAGAATCTTCTACAGGAACATCCCACCACAATGCTGATCTGTTTCCAAAAACTACCCCTATGTCTTTTACATATTTTTTTCTGTCTTTATATGGAATTAATCCATTTATTTTGCATATTCCAGAATCTGGTGTTAATATTCCACACATAATCTTAATTGTAGTGGACTTTCCTGCCCCGTTAGGACCTATATATCCGAACCATTTCTCCTTCGTGTATTTTAAAAGATATATTGTCTAATGCATTTATCTTTGTGTATTCTCTTTTAAAATAACTCTTAAATGCATTTTTTAGTCCTGCATTTCTTTTTGCCACCTTGTACGTTTTAGTAATGTTTTCTAATTCAATCACTTTTAATACCTCTCTTTCTTAAAATAATTAGATATTTTTAGTATGAATATTTATTACTTTTTTTGGCAGTATCCTCCTTTCTATAGTTTTGCCACGGAAAAAATACCAAATATAAAGATGTACAATTTTATCTTTACATTTGGTATTATATGATTTTCTTAATATCTCCTGCATCACTTTTAAGTCATTTAATGTTTTATAGTATTTCTGACAAAAATCATATAATCCTATAAAATAGAGTTGACTTCTGGTTCGGAATGTTACAGGTTCTCTCTATAATAATCGACAAGCAACATTTTAACATCAGGTATTGTTTTTGTCAAGCACTGTTCAAGAAATTTTTAATAATCTTATTCTTCTGCTATTACTTTTGCAATTTTATATATCAACTTTTGCTTTTGAGGTGATACATTTTCCAAAATAGAGTTAAATTCTAAAGATAAGTATTCTTGAGATGTATTAGATGCTCCATTTAATATATACCCTTCTGAAACTCCTAGTATATCACATAATTGGCTTAATCTTTTTAAATTAATATGAGACTTCCCTCTTTCTATCTTACTTAAAAATGCTACTGAAACATCTAACTTTTCAGCTAAATTTTCTTGAGTATATTTTTTATTTACCCTTGCCTCTTTTAATCTTTCTCCTATAATATTGTAATCTAATGCCATTCTGATCCCTCCTTTGTAAAATATAGCACTTATAAGTATAATTTGACAGATACAATAATATTAATATTGACGCAGTAGTTAATAGTGCAGTATCAGTAACATTTTGGTGACTATGTTAATACTCATTATTCCAATTATATGTTTTTTTATTCATTTTTTGTTATTTTCATTAATCCAATTATATCTATTTCTAATTTTTGTGTCAATACACATTCCTTCTTCAAAAATAATTAGGCAATTTGCTCAATTAGGGACAGTCCCCAATTAAGCAAATGGAACATTTGGAGACTGTCCCTAATTGGGATAATTTTTTTCATTTTTCTTCATTTTTCTATTGAATTTATTTTTTTTTTGATATAGTATATAGTAAATTAATGTGTTATTCGGAGGAAGAAATGCCAAGAGTTGCAAAAGATAAAGTTGAAAAAGATATAATTGAAAATGTAAAAACAGTAGGAGAAGCGCCTAAATCTAGTAATAGAACTAAAAAAAGTGCTTCTGTTAAAGCTGTGGAAAAAGATAATAATCCTAAAAAAACTAAAAATAAATCTACGTCAGATGTTGCTAAAAAAGGTTCTTCCTCAAAGGAAACTAAAACTACTAAAAAAGCTACTGATAAAAAAAATTCTGCCAGAAGGTCTTCTACCACTTCTAAAACCACTAGAAAGAAAAAAGATACTACTAAACCTGATATAATAGAATATTATGATTTACCTTTTAGATATAATCAAACTACTGTAAAGATTCTTGCCCAAACACCAACAAATCTTTTTATATATTGGGATATTTCTGATGCAGATAAAAACAAGCTTATTGATACTTATGGAAATTATTTTTTCGAGAACACTAAACCTGTTTTAATTATTACAAATGAAACTATGAATTATACTTTTGAAATTGATATAAATGATTTTGCAAATAGTTGGTATTTGCATGTAAAAAATAGTAATTGTAAATATAAGGTTGAACTTGGGAGACGACCTATAACCCACGAAATTGTAATTCCTAATAATTATGTATATATTAGTTCTTCTAACGCTATGGATGCTCCAAATGACCATATATTATTTGATAAATTACAGCAAAATGTATTTTTTAAGAATGTTAAAACCAATGTTGTTACTGAGAAAAACATTTTGACTATATCTCACTTAATAAATATGGGAAAATTATATAATATATATGAGTTATATAAGAAAATGTATAAAGATGAATTTAATTGTGATGATTTTGGTACAAACCTATCTTCTTCACAAAGTTCAAGTAGTTTTATTTAATATACAAGGAGATTTACTATGATACAAAATAAAGGATATGTAAGTTTTGTATTACATGCACACTTACCATTTATACATCATCCAGAAAGCGAAGATTATTTAGAAGAACAGTGGTTATATGAAGCAATATCTGAAACGTATATTCCACTTCTTACTAATTTTAAAAAATTGGAGGAGGAAAAGGTTGACTTTAGAGTTACTATGTCGCTTACTCCCCCTCTTCTTAATATGTTTGACAATAAGTTATTGCAAAAAAGATATATAAAATATTTAAAAAAACATATTGAATTAGCTGAAAAAGAAATTGTAAGGACTAAATTTGACCATAGACTAAATAGCTTAGCTCGATATTATTATGATAGATATTCTAGTGATTTGCATATTTACCAAGATATATACAAGTGTAATTTGATTGATGCTTTTAAGCATTTTCAGGATATAGGTGTACTAGAAATTATCACATGTGGTGCTACACATGGTTATTTTCCTATATTATATTTGCAAGAGCAAACTGTTAAGGCTCAAATAGCTGTGGGTGTACAAACATACGAAAAATACTTTGGCAAAAAGCCAAATGGAATTTGGTTACCTGAATGTGGATATATTCCTGAAGCAGATAAATACTTAAAGGAATTTGGAATTAAATATATAATTACAGAAACTCATGGTATTTTATATGCTAACCCAACTCCTTTATATGGTACATTTGCACCTATTGTTTCTCCTGATGGAATTATTGCTTTTGGTAGAGATATAGAATCTTCTAGGCAAGTATGGAGCTCTATTAATGGATATCCTGGTGATTTTAATTACAGAGAATTTTATAGAGATATTGGCTATGATGCCGACTATGACTATATTAAACCATATATAGCATCTAATGGTGCAAGAGTTCATACTGGCATTAAGTATCACAGAATAACCGGAAAAGATGGCGGAGAAAAAGATTTATACAATGTTCAATGGGCAAAAGATTCGGCAGAAAGGCAAGCTGGTCACTTTTTGGATTCTAGAACTAAACAAATACAAAATCTTGCCCCTCTAACAGCTAATCCTCCTATTGTTCTATGTCCTTATGATGCTGAGCTTTATGGACATTGGTGGTATGAAGGACCATATTGGTTATATATATTGTTTAAAAAAGTGTATTATGATCAATGCAATTTCAAATTAATTACTCCAAGTGAATATATTGAAAAATATCCTATAATGCAAATATCTACTCCTTGCCGTTCAAGTTGGGGAGCTAATGGTTATAGTGAAGTTTGGTTAAATCAAACTAATGATTATGTACATAGGCATTTACACACTGCTGGAGAAAGAATGATTGAATTAGCTCACATGTTTCCAAATGAAAAAAACAAATTAAAAAAATCTGCTTTGAATCAGTGTGCTCGTGAACTTTTACTCGCTCAAAGCAGTGATTGGCTATTTATTATAACAAATGGTACTATGGTTGATTATGCCAAAAAAAGAATTAAAGACCATATTGGTCGTTTTACCAAATTATATTATCAGTTAAAAGATGATAATATCGATGTACAATTTTTAAAAACAATTTCAAAACAAGACTGTATTTTTCCAGAAATTGATTATATGCTTTATTTTTAATTATTTTGTTGCATTTAATATATTATACAACTAAAACACTGAAACATAATCTTTGAAAATGTTCATAGAGAAATTTTAGAAATTCTGCGTATATTTTATGAAAAATTGAGTAAAATATTGACATTTGAAAAAAAATAGTTTAAAATAATATATGCATTTGAAAAGTGCATATGGTGGATGTAGCTCAGTTGGTTAGAGCGCTAGTTTGTGGCACTAGAGGCCGTGGGTTCGAGTCCCATCTTCCACCCCATTATATATTGGGCTGTAGCCAAGCGGTAAGGCACCAGACTTTGACTCTGGCATGCGCTAGTTCGAATCTAGCCAGCCCAACCAAATAAAAAAACAAACTTTTACATCTTTTAATTAAGACTGTAATGGTTTGTTTTTTTGTATAAGAAGACTAAAAAATAGTAAGTTTTAGGTATTAATTTGGCGCAAACAATGTTGTAGGGGCGATTAAAATCGCCCCTACAACATTCGTTATAAACATTTCCATGCAACTTACAATTTAGATGATAAGTTTAGTACATTCCTTCCATTCCTGCTGGTTCATTATGTCCACAACTACATTCTTTCTCTTCCTTTTTATCTGTTACTATACTTTCTGTTGTTAATATCATAGATGCAACTGAAACTGCATTTTGAAGTGCACTACGAGATACTTTTGTTGGGTCTACTATTCCCTCTTTTTTCATATCTACATATTTTTCTGTTGCTGCATTAAATCCTATTCCTGCTTCTTTTTTCTTTACTTCATTTACAACTATTGCAGGCTCTAGTCCAGCATTTATACTTATTTGTCTTATTGGTTCTTCTAAGGCTCTTAGTATTATTTTTCCGCCTATTCTTTCATCTGCTTCTAATTCTGCAACTGCTTTTTCAACTTTTGGTATTACATTTATATATGCTGTTCCGCCACCCGCTACAATTCCTTCTTCTACTGCTGCCTTTGTTGCAGATAGTGCATCTTCTATTCTTAGTTTTTTCTCTTTCATTTCTATTTCAGTTGCTGCTCCAACACCAATAACTGCAACTCCACCTGCTATTTTGGCTAATCTTTCTTGAAGATTTTCTTTTTCAAATTCGCTTTTTTCTTCACTTAATTGTGCTCTTATTTGTGCTACTCTGTCTGCGATTTGTTGTTTGCCCCCCATGCCATCAACTATTATTGTATTCTCTTTTTGCACTTTAATTTGTTTTGCTCTACCTAATTGCTCTATTTGGGTATCTTTTAGTTCTAATCCCAAGTCTGATGTTATAACTTCTCCTCCAGTTAATGTTGCAATATCTTGTAGCATTGCTTTTCTCTTATCGCCATATCCAGGGGCTTTTACTGCTACTACGTTTAGCACTCCTCTTAATTTGTTTAAAATTAATGTAGATAAAGCTTCTCCTTCTATGTCATCACATATTATTACTAATTTTCCAGATTGTTGCATTAATGCTTCTAATAGTGGTAATATTTCTTGAATATTGCTTATTTTTTTATCTGTTATTAATATATATGGATTATCTATAATTGCTTCCATTTTTTCTGTATCTGTTACCATATATGGAGATACATATCCTTTATCAAATTGCATTCCCTCTACTACATTTAGTTCTGTATTTGATGTTTTAGATTCTTCTATTGTAATAACTCCATCTTTAGAAACCTTTTCCATTGCCTCTGAAATAAGTTCTCCAATTTCTCTATTATTAGCTGATATGCTAGCAACTCTTGCTATGTCTTCTTTTCCATTAACTTCTGAGCTAATTTCTTTTAATCCTTCTACTGCAACTTTTACTGCTTTATCCATTCCTCTTTTAATAGCCATTGGATCTCCACCAGCTGCAACATTTTTTACTCCTTCTCTTATCATGCTTTGTGCTAATACCATAGCAGTTGTTGTTCCATCTCCTGCTACATCATTTGTTTTAATAGAAACTTCTTTTACAAGTCCAGCACCCATATTTTCGAATGGATCATCTAGTTCTATTTCTTTTGCTATTGTTACACCATCATTTGTAATTAATGGAGCACCAAACTTTTTATCTAACACTACATTTCTACCTTTTGGTCCTAGTGTTACTTTTACTGTATCTGCAATCTTGTTAACACCACTTAATAAACTTTTTCTAGCATCTTCACCAAATTTAATTTCCTTTGCCATTTTGATTACCTCCTAATTTATTAATAAATTTTATTATTCTACTATAGCTAATATATCTGCTTGTTTTACAATTATTAGTTCTTCTCCTTCGTATTTTATTGTTGTTCCTGCATAACTGTTTATAACAACTTTATCTCCTTTTTTTACATACATTTCTTTTTTCTTTCCATCTTCTTCTTCTCCTGGTCCTACCTCCAATACTGTTGCAATTTGTGATTTTTCTTGTGCGTTTCCTGCTAATATTATTCCACTTTTAGTTGTTTCTTCTTTTTCTAGCATTTTAATTACAACTCTGTCTCCTAATGGTTTTAACATTGATATTACCTCCTTAAAAATACTTATTTAAATAATATGCTAACTTGTATTTTATAATGCATAATTGCTATTGTATTAGTATTTTATATCTAGTAGCAAATTAGCAGTCTCTTTTCAAGACTGCTAATAATTTATACCCTTTTTATAAAATTGTCAATAGTTTATTTTAAAATTCACATAACTTTCACAAAATTAATTAAGCATTAATTGTGGATCTAAATATTCGTCATCTTTTAAAATTTCAAAATGCAAATGTGGGTCATCTAAAACTTCAAATGTGCTTGTTGTCCCAACTGTTCCAATAGTTTGTCCTTCGCTTACTTCTTCACCTACTACTACAAATTCTGTAGACAATAAGTTTGCATATACTGTTTTATATCCACCTGTATGTTCTATTACAATTGTAAGACCATATCGTGGATCATTTTTTATATATTTTACTATACCTTTTGATGATGCTTTTACTACTGTTGTCTTGTCAGCTTTTATATCTATTCCATAATGTGTAATCCATTCTCCTAAAGTACTAGAATATACTAAATTACTTTTTGCAAATTCCTGTATTATTTCTCCTTCTACAGGCTTTACAAATTTTGGCGTTGTTGCTTGACTTTCTTCTGGCTTTGTATTTGTTTCTACTGTTTCTTCCGGTTTATTAACTTCTGCTTGTTGTTTTGCTTCTTCCTTTCGCTCCTCTTGAACTTTTTCTTCTATCTCACTTGTATTTACAGCTACCTTTTTTTGCTCCTCTTCCTTTATAGGCTCTTCTTTAATCATCTCTTGCTCTGCATTTTCACTAACTTTTTCTGAATTATATTCTTTTACTACATTTGCGTCAAATTTACTAAGTTGTGTTTCTTCTTGCTTATTATACATAAAAGATGTAATAATAAATGCAATTAGCAATACCGAAAATATACTGCACGTTATAAATAACATTTTCTTTATATTTGCTTCTCTCATCTTTTTTCCTCCTTGATATTGTTTTTATAATTATTTACATTATTGAGAAAAATATACAAAAAATGTTACATATTTTTTATTTCGACTCCTGTGTAGTAGTGTTTAATTATTTCATCATATTTCTTTCCCTGTTTAGCCAAACTGTCTGCTCCTGTTTGACTCATTCCTACACCATGTCCATATCCTATTACAGCAAATTTCACATTGTTTTCTTGTATGTCTATTTTAAAATTTGCCGATCTTAATCCAAATATGTTTCTTATTTCTACTCCTGACAAATTCAAATTTCCAACTTTCAAGTTTTTTACTCTATTTCCTTCTGTATATTCGGTTATCTTTATACTATCTGCTTTGCTAAAATCAATATCTAAATCTGCATGTTTTTCAATTATTTTATTTTTAAACTCCTCTTTTGTGACCGTAACCTCTGAACTGTATTGGGTATAAGCATCTTCTCCCGATGTAGCAACCGTTTGCAAATATGGATAGTTGCTTCCTCCCCATACATTTACTGGTGCTTCTGTTGCACCTCCACTATTTGCATGAAAAAAAGCATTTATTGGTTTTTCATTATATGTTATTATTTTTCCCTTAGTTGAATCCACCGCTTCAACTATTTTAGCCCAATACTCATTTCTACTTTGTTCATTCCATTTTTGTAGTCTATCTTCTTTTGATATCCAGGCTTGACAACATGCAGAATTATCACATATATCCGCTTCTCCGTGCTTTTTATCATTATTATTTATTTTATATATTGTATATGTTCTTGCAGCTACTGCTTGTGCTTTTAATGCTTCTATTTCAAAGCTTGCTGGCATTTCGCTTGATACAACTCCATACAAATATTCATCTATTTTTATTTCTTCCACTGTGTTTGTTTTTTCATGTAATAATTTTATTGTTCCATATTGTTTATAACTGTATTCTTCTTTTGGTTGTTCTTGTTTTACTTCTTCATTTTCCACGAGTTTTCCATTTACCTTTTCAATTCTTCTATTTGTAAATATAATTGGTATTAACATACACAAAAAAATAAGGAATAACATATATGCCACTATTCTTTTCATAACTCACCTCTATTTACATATTTTTTTCTTCATGGTTTCAAGTATTTGTTTTTCTAGTCTTGATACTTGCACTTGCGTTATTCCCAATATTTTCGCTACTTGTGATTGTGTTCTACTTTTATAATATCTTAATAATATTATTTGTTTTTCTCTATCTTCTAGGCCCTCTATTAATTGCTTTATTGATATTTTATTTACTATTTGAGTTTCCTCATCTATGTTTGTACTTAATCTATCCAAAATACAAATTTCGTCCCCATCCTTGTTGTATGCTGAACTATGTATTGACTCTACGGGATTATATGATTCCATAGCTAAGGTTATTTCTTCTTTTGAGGTTTTTAACATTTTTGCCATTTCTTCTATTTTTATTTCTCTTCCCTCTTTTTGCATATATTGCTTTTGTATTTCTAATATTTTACCTGCCAATTCTTTTATGCTTCTACTTACTTTTACAGGTCCATCATCTCTTATAAATCTTTTAATTTCTCCTAAAATGTATGGCACAGCATATGTAGACAACCTAACTTCATATGTAGAGTCAAACTTTTTAATACATTTTATAAATCCAATCATTGCTATTTGATATAAATCTTCTACTTCATATCCTCTATCTTTAAATCTATTTACAATACTCCAAATAAGTCCTTTATTACTATTTATTAACTTTTCCATGGCTTTTTCGTTACCACTTTGTGCTGCAATTATATCTTTTATGTTATTATCGTATTTTTCATACATAGACTTACTTATCTTCCTCCCATGTTTGTAATTTCAATTCCTTCCTGTTCTAAATTTTCTTCCTTTTTTATTATTTTTTTCATAACAATTTTTGTACCAATTCCTAAAACAGACTCAATATGTACTTCATCCATAAAGCTTTCCATAATTGTGAAACCCATGCCAGACCTTTCTAAATTAGCTTTTGTTGTATATAATGGTTTCCTTGCAAGCTCTATATCTGCTATTCCTTTGCCAGAATCGGAAATTTCTATTTCTATTGTGTTTGCAAAAAGTTTTGCTGTTATCTTTACAATTCCTTCTGTATTCTCATATCCGTGAATTATACAATTTGTTACCGCCTCTGAAACAGCAGTTTTAATATCAGCCAATTCTTCTATGGTTGGGTCAAGTTGTGAGGCAAATGCTGCAACTGTAATCCTTGCAAATGCCTCATTATTTGATTTACTTAAAAATTCTAATTTCATTTCATTATCATATAAACTATGCATATACCTCTCCTTCTTTTAAACTAATTATTTTAGTAATTCCACTCATTTCTAAAACCTTACGTACGTTTCTTGTAGCGTTTTCTATTTCTAGCTCTCCACCTAACATTTTAATCATTTTGTATCTTCCTATTATCATCCCTATCCCTGCACTATCCATAAAAGAAACTTTATTGAAATCAAGTATAACTTTTCTAGGCATATATCTGGTAATCTCATTATCTATCTTCCTCCTTATTTTTTCTGTAGTGTGATGGTCTATTTCTTCTATTATTTTTACGACCAACAGCTTGTCCGTTTTAATATAGTCAAATTCCAAATTCATTCCCCCTTTGTTTTTTGTTTATTATAATTATATATTCACTTCCATTTTTTTCCTAGAGCGAAACATTAGAACTTTTGCCGATTTTTGAGAGAGTTTCGACAAAATTCGCACAAAAAAACTGCAGACTTTTAGATTTGTCTGCAGTTCCTCCTGCGCAAGCATTTTGCACAGGAGGAGAACGGAATGGCTATCTTTTCAGACAATACTGTCTGAAAAGATATATTTGTCTAATTAAGAGTATTGCCCCTATGAAGAAAAATACTATCTCCCCCACAGAGTACAAAGTTTGCTTTTTTTGTGCTTCCCTGTACTCAGGGGTAACGTATTCTTCTTCATAGTTATGATACGCGTATTGCGCATCCTCGGAGTTTGGATATTCCGATTCGTGGATCGCTATCCACTCCTCGTACGAGAGGTGTGGATAGCTAATCCTATCCATATTTTCCAAGGCCTGATTCCAGGCCTTGGACCCTGCGATGGAAATCAGTGCACTGATTTCCAAACACAGGATTCCTATTATTACGCCTAGGGCTCTTTTGTACCGTTCTTTCATTCTTCCTCCTTCGACCACAATTGTGGTCTTTTTTTTGTTTATATATATAAGTATAACACAATCAACATAATTATGCAAGTTTTGATAATCTCTCTTCTACATTTTCTAGCATTTGCTTATATTTTTCTAATTTTTCTTTTTCTTCTTTTATTTTATTTTCTGGAGCTTTGTTTACAAAACCGGGATTTGATAACATTTTGCTAGCTCTTTCTACTTCCGCTTCTAGTTTTTGTTTTTCTCCTTGTAATCTTTTCTTTTCTTCTTCTAAGTCTACCAATTCGTCAAATGGAAGATAAACTTCTAATTCTTCACTTAATACAGACATTGCATTTTGTGGTATGTTATTTTTATTGCCTTGTACTATTATTTTGTCTGCAAACCCCAATTTTTTAATGAATTCTTGGGAATCTATAATCATTTCTTCATCATTTTCAGTAACAAATATTAAAGTTGATTTTTTTGCTGGATGAACATTCATATTTGTACGAATATTTCTTATTCCAATAATTATCTGTTTAATTTTTTCTATTTGCTTTTCTTCATTTGCAAAATTAAACTCTTCACTATATTTTGGCCAACTTGATATCATTATACTTTCATCATTATTATACAATTTTGTATATATTTCTTCTGTAATAAATGGCATAATAGGATGTAATAACTTAAGGCTATCGCCTAAAACTTTGTTTAAAGTATATTGTGCAGCCTCTCTTGTTTTGTTTTCTTTATCATATAGCCTTGGTTTTACCATTTCTATATACCAATCACAAAATTCTCCCCATATAAAATCATATACCTTTTGTGTCCAAACACCTAAGTCATAATTGTTTAAGTTAATTGTTGTTTCTTTTATTAGTTTATTCAATTTTGACAATATCCACTTATCTTCATAGCATAATTTTTGTGGCATTGCATCATAATCTATTTCTTCCAAATTGCCTAATACGAACTTAGATGCATTCCATAATTTATTTGCAAAATTTGCTGCTGATTCAAGTTTTTCAGGCATATATCGTATATCATTTCCTGGTGATATTCCAAGGACCAATGAAAACCTTAGTGCATCTGTTCCATACTTTTCTATTATTTCTAGCGGATCTATTCCGTTACCTAGACTTTTAGACATTTTTCTGCCCAAACTATCTCTAACAATTCCATGAATAAATACATCCTTAAATGGTACTTCTCCTGTGTGTTCTATTGCTGAAAATATCATTCTTGCTACCCAGAAAAATATAATATCATATCCTGTAACTAATGTTGAAGTTGGATAAAAATATTTTAAATCTTCTGTTTGTTCTGGCCACCCTAATGTAGAAAAAGGCCATAAGGCTGAACTAAACCAAGTGTCCAGTGTATCTTCATCTTGGGTAAACTCAGTATTTCCGCATTTTTCACACTTATGTGGAATACTTTCGGTTACCATTATGTTATTACATTTAGTGCAGTAATATGCTGGTATTCTATGCCCCCACCATAATTGACGTGATATACACCAGTCTTGTATATTATCCATCCAGTTATAGTATATTTTGTCAAATCTTTCTGGTATAAATCTTGTCTTTCCATCTTTTACAGCTTTTATTGCTGGTTCAGCTAATGGCTTCATTTTAACAAACCACTGCTCAGAAATTTTAGGTTCTATTGTATGGTGACATCTATAGCATTTTCCTACATTATGTGTATAATCTTCTATTTTTACTAATGCCCCTATTTCTTGTAACTTTTCAACAATTCTTTTTCTAGCTTCATATATATCTAATCCTTTATATTCTGGTACTAAATTTCCCATTTTCCAATTTTCATCAAATACTTCTATTATTTCTAAATTATGTCTTTGGCTTGCAGCATAATCATTTGGATCATGCGCTGGTGTTAATTTAACTGCACCTGTCCCAAATTCCTTTTCTACAAAATCATCTGCTACTATTGGTATTTCCTTATTCATAATAGGAAGTATTACTTTTTTTCCTACTAAATCCTTATATCTCTCGTCTTCTGGGTGAACTGCTACACCCGTGTCTCCTAGCATTGTTTCAGGTCTTGTTGTTGCTACTATTAAATATTTATCTTCATCTTTTACTTTATATCTAATATGCCATAGATGTGTTGGTTCTTCCTCAAACTCAACCTCTGCATCTGATATAGAAGTATTGCATGATGGACACCAGTTTATCATTCTTTTTCCTTTATATATAAGTCCTTTTTCATACAATTTTATAAAAACATATTTTACTGCATTTGACAAACCTTCATCCATAGTAAATCTTTCACGAGACCAATCACATGAACATCCCAACTTTTTTAATTGATTTAAAATTGTTCCACCATATTCTTTTTTCCATTCCCATGCCTTTTCTAGAAATTGTTCTCTTGTTAAGTTCTTTTTCTCTATCCCTTGTTGTTTTAGCTTTTCAACAATTTTAACTTCTGTAGCTATTGCAGCATGATCTGTTCCTGGTAGCCATAGGCAATTATATCCTTCCATTCTTTTATATCTTATTAATATATCTTGTAATGTTTCATCTAATGCATGCCCCATATGAAGTTTCCCTGTTATATTTGGTGGTGGAATTACTATTGTATATGGCTTTTTAGTCTTATCTTCACTTGGTTTAAAATACTCTTTTTCCTCCCATCTTTTATAAATTTCTTCTTCAAAATTCTTTGGATTAAACTTATCCTCTAATTTGTGTTCCTTCATTTTTTATCTCCTTCCTTTTTTAGTAATTTCTTCGAAGTGCGGACGATTAAAATCGCCCCTACATTTTTCATAGATTACTTTACACTATCTTTTTTATTTTATACAATCTTTTCAACCCAAAAACCTCACCCTTGTATAAGGGCGAGGTTTTATCTCACGGTACCACCTTAATTTACAAATTAATTGTATCTTAAATAGCCTTTAACGTTGCTTAAACGAATATATTTACTTTGTTTCAATATATTAACTCCAAAGCTACCTTCGGTTTTCTTTTCTATATAAAAGCTCTCAGCGTATTCACTCTTATTCTCTGTTTAGCAGTAAAACCTACTCCTCTTCTTCACTGTTTTTATTTTACTATATATTAGCACAATTGTGATTTAATTTCAACTATTTTTTTAGGGGTGTCCCAAATTGGTCAAATGGGACAATTAGGGACTGTCCCTAATTGAGCATTATTATTGTTGCTCCTGCTATTGATATTAGATATCCTGCAATTTTTAATCCTAATGTTGCTTTGTTTTGGTCACCAAAGCTAAATGCTTTTTTGGTAATTGTTCTTGCGTCATATATTAATATTACACCTATTAGGGCTAATATGCTCCCTACTAACTTAATTATTATTTTTCCCACTTTTTTGTTCCTTTCGTTAAAAAAATTCTACCGTATACTTACATTCAAAAGTTTGTTTTGGTTTTAATACAATTAAATCTTGTTTTTGTGTAAATACTCCTGAACTTTTCACATTATCTGCTGTTGAGTACCATGGCTCTATGCATATAAATGGTGCATTTGGTTTTGACCATATTGCTAAGTATGGAAAATCTGTAAAGTCCATTGTTAATATTGTTTTATTTTGTTCTTTATTTTTTAAACTTACTTTTTTTGATGTAATTCCCTTCATTATTATGGCATCATTTTTGAAAGAATTTTCATTTAAATTTATTACTTTTTTATCCACTAATATGTCTTTTGCATATTCTGTTCCTATTAATCCATCTACCAAATATAAAAAGTGTAATTTTTCTTCTTTTTCTTCAAATTCCAAATAATAGTTGCCTTTTTTTAACTGCTCTATATCTATTTTAAATGCAGGGTGACCACCTATTCCAAATGGCATATTAGTTATTCCTGTATTTATTACTTTATATATTGTTGTTAATTTATTTTCATCTATTCTATATGTTGTATATAATTCGAAATCATATGGATATCTTGACAGTGTATATTTGTTACTTTTTAGCATATATGAGTGAAAATTGTCCAATTTAGTTAATGGTTCAAATTCTAAATCTCTTGCAAAACCATGTTGTGGCATTTCATAAGTTCTTCCACCTATTATTGTTTGATTTTTCTTTAGTTTTCCTACTACTGGGAATAATATTGGCGAATGTCTTTTCCAATATATTTTTCCATTTTCGTCTATACAGTCTTTTCCCTGATGTATTTTTTCTTCTCCATTTAGCTTAAAACTTATTAATTCTCCACCAAATTTTGAGGTTAATATTTGTGCCTGCATTTTCCACCTCCAAATTTATATACTAACTTCTTTATAATTCTATCATTTTTTGACAATTTAATCAAGAGGTATTACATAATAGATTAATTTACATATTACTGGTTGATGATTTTTAGAGTTATATTGTTTCATCGTTTTAGTTGTATAATATATTAAGCAGTAACATTTACATAATTTGTAAACTTGTTGATATAATAAAAACATTGTGATATAATGACCTGCAGAGGAGATTACTATGTTAGATAAATTAGAATATAATGAAATTATTAAATTAGTTAGCAATTATTGTAAAACATATATAGGTAAGGTTTCTGTTTTGAATTTAAAACCTTGCTTTGATTTTGAAGGGGTTTCTCGCCTTTTAACTGAAGCGGCAGAGGCAATGGATATCAGTATAAGAAAATCTAATATTCCCATTTGTGAAATTCCCAATATCGATATATGGATTAAGCATCTAGAAAGTAACAATGTGTTGTCTGCCAAGGCATTAATTGAAATTGCCACAGTATTAAAAATATCACGTGAATTAAAAAATTATTTCTTTGATGATACTAGTTTTAGCACTAATGATTTTCCTATATTATTTGATTTTTTTAATTCTTTATATATTAATAAAAGCGTTGAAACAACTATTTTTGAGAAGATACTAGATGAAAATACAATTGCAGATAGCGCTTCTGCCAAACTTTCTGCTATAAGGAGAAATAGAAAAAAAGCTGAACAAGCAGTTAGAGACAAACTTGACTCTATTATTCATTCTAGCAATTACTCTAAGTATTTAATGGAACCTATAGTTACAATTAGAAATGATAGATTTGTTATTCCATTAAAGCAAGAATATAGAAATACAATTAAGGGTTTTATCCACGATACTTCAAGTAGTGGCTCAACCGTATATTTGGAACCTTTAAGTGTTTTTGAGATTAATAATGAGATTAATAATTTTAAGATAGAAGAAAATATTGAAATTGAAAAAATACTTCATGACCTTTCTATTCTTCTTTATAAATATACTAGTGAACTAAAGCAAAATATTTGTATTATTGGCAAATTAGATGTTTTATCGGCTAAAGTTTCATATTCTAAAAGTATTGATGGCATTAATCCCATTTTAAATACAGAAAAATATATAAATTTAGTTGGGGCACGTCATCCATTAATTGATAAAAATAAAATTGTTCCTATTGATATTAAATTAGGGCAAAATTTCAACTGTTTAATCATTACTGGTCCAAATACTGGCGGTAAAACTGTATGCTTAAAAACAACAGGATTGCTACTTTTAATGGCATATACCGGCTTATATATTCCTTGCAATGAAAATAGTTCTATCTGTATATTTAAAAATATATTTGCAGATATTGGAGATGAACAAAGTATAAGTGAATCTTTAAGCACTTTTTCTGCTCATATTACAAATATTATCAATATTACTAATAACGCAGATGAAAATTGCTTGATTTTATTGGATGAATTAGGCTCTGGAACAGATCCAATAGAAGGTGCAAATTTGGCAATAAGCATTCTTAATTTCTTTTATAATACTGGTTGCCTTGTTCTTGCTACTACACATTACCAAGAACTTAAAAATTATGCTTTAGTTACACATGGTTTTGAAAATGCTAGTTCTGAATTTGATGTAGAAAACTTAAAACCTACCTATAAGCTGTTGATCGGAATTCCAGGAAAGAGTAATGCATTTGCTATCAGTAAAAAACTTGGATTAAATCAAGAAATTTTAAACAACGCTTATTCTTTACTTAAAGATGATAATATTCATATAGAAGATATTTTAAAAAGCATTTATGATAACAAATTACAAATAGAACGTGAAAAACAAGATATTGATAAAAATTTGGCTCAAATCCAAACTCTAAGGAAGGAACTAGAAAAAGAAAATACGGGTGTTAAACAAAAAGAAAAGGAATTGATTGAAACTGCAAAACTTGAAGCCAGAAATATACTTTTATCTGCCAAAGAAGAGGCTAATGAAATTATCAAACAACTAAATAATATAAATCATGATTTAAAATCTGCAAATAGTTTAAGAAATTCACTAAATGATAAAATAAAACAATTTGATATTCCTCAAAAAGAAAATGGTAATTTAACCAAATCAGATATTCAGTTAGGTATGTTGGTGGAAGTTATCCCTTTTAATACAATTGGAACAGTAATAAGTTTTCCAAGCAAATCCAATGAAGTACAAATTCAAATGGGAAATACAAAAATGAATATTAGCTTATCTAATTTAAAGAAAACAGCTAAAGCTTTAGCAAAAGAAAATTTTTCTACCACAAAAGTAAACAAAAATAATGGTTCAAAATCAAAATACATTTCTCCAGAAATAAATGTTATTGGGCAAAATGTTGATGAAGCCACTTATATTATAGATAAATATTTAGATGATTGTGCAATTTCTAATATTGCAACTATTAGGATTGTACATGGAAAGGGCACAGGCAAATTACGTGAAGGAATACACTCTTTTTTAAAAAAACACCCTCATGTAAAATCATTTAGACTAGGTACCTTTGGCGAAGGCGAAATGGGAGTAACCGTAGTAGAATTAAAATAAGCTAAAAATCACAGAAGTTTTTTCTGTGATTTTTTTGTTTTAATGTGAATATCCATAATATTGTTGCATTAACCAAGAATAATAGTCAAAAACATCTAATGTTGTTGGAATTCCATAGTCAACTCCAAATGTTTCTACTGTTATACTTTTTATAACTGGTGGCTCTATTGGTCTATCTGATGCTATTTTATTGCCGTCCGAATCTTTTGGTGCTTCTGCATTTTCTTCTAATTCACTTTCTCTATATACAACTTTTACATCCTTTATTTTGTTTACTATATCCATTCCCTCTATAACTTTTCCAAATGCCGCATATGTTCCATCAAGGCTTGTATTATCTGCAGTCATTATAAAGAATTGGGCTCCTGCTGAGTTGTAGCCTTTCTTTAATATATCTGCTGATTGGTTTCCATAGCTTGCTCTTGCCATAGAGATTACACCTGTTTCGTGTTTTAAAATATTATCATTATATCCGTTTGCAATGAATTCACCTGGTATGCAGTATTCTTTGTCTTGGTCCTCTGCTATTTCTTTTAAATCACTTAGTTTTGGAGCTCCTGTTCCGTCTCCATTTTTAGATCCACCTTGTATCATAAAATCTGGAATAGTTCTATGGAAATTAAGTCCATTATAGTAACCATTATTTGCAAGTTTTATAAAGTTTGCAACTGTATTTGGTGCCATATCTGGATATAATTCTATTTTTATTGTTCCATATCCTTCAACTTCCATTGTGGCTATTGGATTTTGTACTTTTAATGTGGCTTTTTTGTATATTCCATATCCTACAAATCCAATCCCTGCTACTAATAATAAAATTCCTAAAATTAATAAAATTTTAACAAATACTTTCATTTTTTCCTCCTATAAAATCAAATTGTCAAAAACAAATTGTTCTTGCATCCTTTTTAATGACTGTTTAATAGTTCTAGCTCTTACTTCTCCTATGCCTTCAACTTCATCTAGTTGTGGAATGTCTGCTGCCAATATATGTTGAAATGATTTAAATGATTTAACTAAGTTGTCCACTATATTGCTTGGCATTCTAGGTATTTTATTAAGTACTCTATACCCTCTTGTGTATACACCAACTTCATCATAGTTTTCAAAGTCTTGATACCCAAGCATTTTTGCTATTTTATCTGATTTCATTAAATCTTCATGATTTAATTTTTCTATTTCCTCTAATATTTTGTCTGGTAGTTTCTTTTTACTTGGAGACATATAATCTTTTACAATTAGCAATTCCTCATTTTCTAGGTCGCCAACTAATTCTTTTAATTGAATTTCTAATAATCGTCCCTCATCACCTAATTCAAAAATGGCTCTTTCAACTTCTTCTACCATTTTTCTTACCATTTCAGCTCTTTGTATTGATATTATCACATTTTCTAATGTAACTATATCATTAAATTCGTATTCATTTAATAGACTCAACTTGCTGTCAAATACTTTTTTGTATTTTTCAACTGTTTGCAGTGCTTGATTTGCCTTTGAAATAACTTTTGATGTATCTTCTAATACATATCTTTCATTTCCTTTAAATATTGTTATAATACTTCTTCTTTGTGAAATGCTTATTACCAAGGCTCCTGTTTGCTTTGCAGTACGCTCTGCTGTTCTATGTCTGGTACCAGTTTCTGTTGTTATTATACTAGAGTCTGGAATAAGTTGTGTATTAGCATACAAAATCCTTTTTAAATCAGCACTTAAAACAATAGCACCATCCATTTTCGCTAATTCATATAATCTTGATGATGTATAATCTATGTCTAATCTAAATCCACCATCTACTAAATCTAAAACCTCTTTCGTGTCGCTTATAACAATTAATGCACCTGTCTTTGCCTTTAAAATGTTTTCCAAACCATCCCTAATAGGTGTACCTGGTGCAATAAGTTTTAGAATTTCTGTAATCATCATACCCTCCTTGTCACTTTTGGGACACACTTTTATTTAAGTCCAACTGCTTTCATTGCTTCAATAACGTTGCTAACACCTATTATATCTAATTTGTATTTTTCTTTCAATAGTTTTTTGTTACTTTTTGGAATTATACACGTTTTAAATCCTAGTTTTTCTGCTTCTTTTAATCTTTTATCAATTAAATTTACTGCCCTTACCTCTCCTGTTAATCCAACCTCTCCTATTACTAAAGTATCTTTTGGAATACTATAGTTTTTGAAACTTGATGCACAAACCAATACAATACCTAAATCAACTGCAGGCTCTATCAGCCTTATTCCACTTACCACATTTAAATATATATCTTGTGAACTTAAATTTAGCCCTGCTTTTTTTTCAAGTACTGCTACTAAAAGGGTTAATCTGTTATAGTCTATACCGTTTGCTGTTCTTCTTGGCATACCAAAAACTGTTGGAGTTGTTAATGCTTGCAATTCTATAAGAAGTGGTCTTGTTCCTTCCATACTTGCAACAACAATTGAACCAGCAGGATTATCTTCTCTTTCTGAAATTAATATAGAAGATGGATTTGCTATTTCTACCATTCCCTCATTTTGCATTTCAAACATTCCTACTTCATTTGTTGAGCCAAATCTATTTTTTACACTTCTTAAAATTCTGTATGAAAAGTATCTTTCCCCCTCTAAATAAAGTACAGTGTCAACCATATGCTCTAACACTCTTGGCCCTGCTATATTTCCTTCCTTAGTAACATGCCCAATAATTATTGTAGTAATATCGTTGCTTTTACACACTCTCATTATTCTTGAAGTAATTTCCCTTACTTGGCTTACTGTACCAGCCGCTGATGATATATCTTCTGAATACATTGTTTGTATTGAATCAATAATAACAAGTTTTGGGCACATTTGTAATATATTTTCCTGTATTAGGTCTATATCAGTTTCTCCCAAGAACATAATATCCTCATTATTAATATTTAACCTATCTGCTCTTATTTTTATTTGCTCTGCTGATTCTTCTCCTGAAACATATAAAACTTTTCCTTCTCCAGACATTTTATTGCATAATTGTAAAATTAATGTTGATTTTCCAATACCAGGTTCACCACCAAGTAGCACTAATGAGCCCCTTACTAAACCTCCGCCTAATACTCTATCCAGTTCGCCTATTCCTGTACTTGTCCTTACTTTTTCTTTACCTTCTACTTCTTTTAGCATTTTTGGAGTTGCATTTTTCTTACCTTTTTCTGCACTATTTTTATTTTCTTTTATTATCTTTTCTTCATAAAAACTATTCCATTCATTGCAGGCAGGACATTTTCCCAACCATTTAGCTGATTCATATCCACAACTACTACATACAAATATTGTTTTGTCCTTTCCCATTTTTCCCTCCTTTGTCACTTTTGAGATATTTCTTTTTGTGACAAGACGAACATTGCATGCGACCATCCTAATCCAATTACCCAATTGGATGTCATTGTTTTATTATCTACTTGCTCTGCCAATAGTCCATGTTCATTGCAACTGTTCACTACAAATTTTATACATTCTTCTGCTTTTTCTTTTTCTCCTTTTTGGTTATAATACATTGCCATCCATAATGTAGCTATTGGCCATGGATTTTGCCCTTCCATATAATGGTCTTGCTCAAATCTTAAATATCCTCCTGTATATGTTCTTAATGTTAAATTTATTTTTTCTATTGTATTATTAATCTTTTTTTCATCTGCTGAAAATAATTTAAATGGTTCTACCGCACCAAGTATACTTATGTCTGTTTTTTGATCGTTCAAATTTCTTAATAATGTTTTTGTTTTTTCATCATACAAATTTTTTGATATATATTTTTTTAATTCTTCCATATATTTTCTTATATTTATTTCGTTTTTATGTATATTTTCAAGTTTTAATCTATTATTTGTATATTCTTCTTTTATATTTTCATATATTTCTAGCATACTATTGAATGCCCCATATATTGCGGCAAGTGAATATAAATGTACTCCTTCGTTCATTTCCCATATATCATAACTAATTGGTAGCTTTTCTCTTTCTTTTGTATGGTATGTTTCTTCTATTTCATTTTTTACAACATCACTTTCATCTCTTGTGCCTAATATATTATCCATATAAATAAATAAAAACCTCGTTGCCTTTTCACACATTTTTAATGTATCTTTTAAAAATTTTATTTCTTTTGTCTTTTTGTAGTGTTCATTTACACCATATATTACACTTGCTGTTTCATCTATTTGATATCCCCAGCATGGAGCCAGCTTACCATCTGTATAAAATCTTTGCTCCCACATTCCATTTTCACTTTGTGTATTTTTGCAAAATACTTTATAAAACTTTTCGGTTTCCTTTGTCATATTTAATATGTCTAATGCCCTTGTTACAAACACTGCATCTCTTGGCCAGCAATATGCATATTTTCCACACTTTGTGATATTTTCGTCCACTTCTATTGCTGCAGATATTCCGCCAACTTCTTGATTTGTTAATAATGGAAATAACAATATTGTTCTTTTGTATACTTTATTTAATTTTCTGTTAAATTCTGTGTCTTCTTCTGGCATCTGTAAAGTATCATGGTCTTTAACATATTTTCTCCAATATTTTTTTACTGTTACTTCTTCTTTTTGTGCATCTATTTTTTTTATTGCTTTTATCTGTTCTTGTAAATCTATTTCATTTTTATTTTCTATTATTGATATATACACAACTAATTCTTTTATTTCATTTGGCTTTAATAAACCAATATTATAGCTTATACTAGAGTCTGGCGACATTCCTATATAATCTTTGTCTGCTATTTCTCCACTGTTTATGTTATTTTTAGTATCATTTAATTGATAACTTAACATTTCTTTATTTGACGTTATGCAAAATGCTGTATTGTGTGTATATTGTATTAATGTATTATCTTTTACAACTGCTCCTACCATATTATTATAGTCTGATAATAACTTTGAGTGTATCAAAAAATTCACATTTAATTCTATAGAATTCTTATTTTCAAATGTATATTTTTTTACTAATACACTATTTTTTAGTAATACAAAATCAGTTTGTGTTATTTTTAAATTAAAATATGTGTTTTTAATTTCGGTATTTAAAATATTAGTATCTTCTGTATAATACTGTTGATACATATTGTTAATGTCTTGATGTAAATATATAATCCCAGAATCGTTTATTTTTACTCCTGTTTCAAAGTAATCTATAAATTGCATATAATCAGGTGAAGGATAAATTAGTCTTAGTAATTCACCATTCTTGGAATAGCTGGCTGTTATGTTTTTTCCACCTATTATAGCATCATTATAATATTTATTCTTCATTTGTTTTCCCCTTTAACTTTTTTCAACTATTTTCACTATTTGATTTTCTAATTCTTTTAATCTTTCTGCCAATTCTGTTATATCTTCTTCTTTTCTATCTTCTGACAAATACCCATCTTTTACAATTTCTTCCATGTCTTCTATTTCTTCTTTTAATGTTCTCATTCTTTCTAATATTTCTAATCTTACAAATTTCTTCTCATTTGGTCCTTCTACTCTATTTGTCATACTTACTTTTTCTTTTAATTCATATGTTTCTCCATATTCTGGAATTGTTACCGGTATATTTAAATCTTCTAATATTTTATTTTTTAATATAATCTGTCCTTCTGCTTCTCCATGCACTAAGAAAATATGTTTTGGTTTTATTGCATATGAATAAATAAAATTCATTAACCATTCTTGATCCGCATGTCCAGAATATCCTTCTATATATTCTATTCTTGCATTTACTGCAATTTCTTCTCCAAATATTTTTACTGTTTTAGCACCATCTACTATTTTTCTCCCTAATGTTCCTGGTGCTTGATATCCAACAAATAATATTGTACTGTTTGGATTCCATAAATTATGTTTTAAATGATGTTTTATTCTTCCAACTTCACACATTCCACTTGCTGAAATAATTATAGAAGGTTCATTTTTTTCATTTAATTCTTTTGACTCATCTGCAGTTCTAGTAAACTTTAACCCTGGAAATTCTAATGGATTGTCTCCTCTCTTAATTAATTCTTGAGTTTCTTCGTCGAATAAATCCATATTCTCTTTAAAGACTTCTGTAGCAGATATTGCAAGTGGACTATCTACATATACTGGTGCACTCATCAATTTTTCATATTCTTTTTTAAATTTTTCATCATCTTGATTTTCTTTCAAATTGTTTAATTCATATAGTATTTCCTGTGTTCTACCTACCGCAAATGAAGGAATTACCACTGTTCCACCATTTTCCAAAGTTTCTGAAACTATTTTCAAAAACATCTGAGCTTTTTCTTCATTTCTATTATGTAACCTTCCTCCATATGTAGACTCCATAACCAAGTAGTCTGTTCTTTCTATCATTGTAGGTGATGATAATAGTGGAATATCATTGTTGCCCAAATCTCCTGTAAATACAGTTTTTATCTCTTCTCCATTTTCGTTTATCCATACTTCTATAATACTTGAACCTAACATATGACCTGCATCATTAAATCTAACATGTATATTAGGGTCTATTTCTATTATCTCATCATATTTTACAGGTTTAAAAACTTCCATTGCTTTCAAAGCTTCTTCTGCTGTGTATAGTGGTGGCAAAGCCTCTTTTCCTTCTCTTTTTCTTTTTCTATTTTTCCATTCTATTTCCATTTCTTGTATATGTCCACTATCTGGCAGCATTATAGTACACAAGTCGCATGTAGCCTTTGTTGCATATATGGGCTTTCTATATCCTTCATTATATAATTTAGGAATTCTTCCAGAGTGGTCTATATGAGCATGTGTTAAAAGCATAAAGTCTATTTCATTAACATCAAACAAAAATGGCTCTGCATTTTTTAATTCATCTTTTGTACTTCCTTGAAACATTCCACAGTCAACTAAAAATTTTTTTCCTGCTCCTTCAACTAAAAAGTTAGAGCCTGTTACAGTTTTTGTTGCACCTAAAAAAGTTATATTCATAAATTCCCTCCATTAAATAAATATTTTTGTTTTCTTTTTAATTTTTATTTTTTTGGCTTGTGTTATTTTTTTGCTTTCTAAAACCTTTCCATCATAATACTGTAAATATATAATATTATTTTCTTCTTTTGGTTCTATGCTTATACTTTGCAAATCTATTATTTGGGTATCAAATATCATTTTTAATATTACAAAATTTTCCTTAGAATCTTCTGACACATTTTCAATTACTTTTAACTTTGTTGCCTTATCTATTAAAGACTTTATAGTTTTTGCAAAACTTATTTTTAGTTCTTTTATATCTTTCAAGAACTCATTTCCATACATTATAAATCTATAATATCTTAATTCATATATTAATTCAATTATTTCTTTTTTATTTTCTATATTTTTTATTTTTTCCCTTAAGCCAAGCAAAAACATCCTGCACAATTCCAAAGTCTGATCCCCTTGTATACTTTCTAAAAAGTCATACTTATTCTTTGTATTTTCCATTCTTTTAATATATTCTTTGGGCTGTATCAATTCATTGCACTCTGTTATTCTCTTTAATAAAGCTGTTCTTTCTTTTTTTAATTCGTCATTCCACTCTTTTATAGTTAAATTTTCATATTTTTTGCTTCTTTTTTCATATTGTTTTTCTAACAAGTTTTTATCATTTTGTATCTTATCTATTGCATTTATTTTTCTATTAAATCTCTTTTTTTCATTTGTTAATTCTTCTAAAAACCTCTCTTTATTTTGCATTATTTCTAATTGTTTTTTGTATTTACTTTTTATCTTTATTAGTTCTTCTTTCGCCTTTTGATTGCTATTTGCATATAAGTACATTAAGTTTTTATATAATATATCATTAAATTTGTTGCCTATTTTTACTCCATACTCAACTATCACTTGTTGTTTTAACATATCTATATAATCTAATGTTATATTATTGTTGTTTATAAATTCATACATCAATTTATAGCCTACTGTGTAATTCAATGTTTGGTATACTATATTATATTTATATTTTTCAGTTTTTTCATTGGTAATGCTCCATGACCATCCATTAAAATTTTTTATCACTTCTAGTTGATTTACTGTTGCTCCTATTTTTAGCACATCTCTATAAGCATTGTCTATATATTCATATTGTTTTGGTATTTTAATTGGAGTTCTAGAAATTTCTAATATTGCTTCTAACAGAAAATTTTCATTTTCTAATACCGTTATTTTATCGTTTTCTATCTCATAACTTTTTTGGGCTTCTCTAAATTTTTGTCCTATTTCTGAATTATTTTTTACTATTTCTATTTCTGCACATTTATTTTGAATAGTGTTTATCAAATATTGTATAAAATCATTTTTTAAAGGAACTTGCCTTTTGGTTTTTTCATAATCAGAATATGAGTTTTCAATTTTATAAAACATATTTAACAGAAGATTTTTTGCGCCTAAGGAATAAACCTTATTTTCTAAAACCTTCTCGAGTTTATTATTATAATCTTTTATATTAAATTTAGAAAACAATTTATTTTTAATCATTTCTTAATCCTTTATACGTTTTCTGTTTGTGTATATGATGTAGTTTTTAATTCTTGCCATCTTTCTTTAGACATCAAAACCTCTCTTGGCTTACTTCCTTGAAATCCAGATATAATACCTCTTTCTTCCATTTGGTCTATTATTCTACCTGCTCTTGCATATCCTACTTTAAATCTTCTTTGTATAAACGATGTTGAGGCTTGTCCTGTTTCAACAACAACCTCTATTGCTTCCATTAAAAGTGGGTCTGTATCATCATCATTCTCTTGTTCCTCTATTTCTTTATCTGTACTATTAGCTTTTTCTATTTGTTCTAATATATCATCATTATATGTAGCTTCTCCATTTGCTTTTACAAAGTCAACTACCTTTTCTACCTCTTTGTCTGATATAAATGCTCCTTGTACTCTGGTTGGTTTAGCTGCTCCTGCTGGATAAAATAACATATCGCCCTTTCCTAGTAACTTTTCTGCACCCGCCATGTCTAAAATCGTTCTAGAATCCACTTGTGAAGAAACGGCAAATGAAATTCTTGAAGGTATATTTGCTTTAATTATTCCTGTAATAACATCTACTGATGGCCTTTGTGTAGCTATAACTAGATGCATTCCCGCAGCTCTTGCTTTTTGTGCCAATCTGCATATAGAGTCTTCTACTTCTTTAGAAGAAACCATCATTAAATCTGCTAACTCGTCAATTATTATTACTATTTGTGGTAATTTTTCTGTTGAGCCTTCTTTGTCTAGTTCTTCATTATACCCTTTTATATCTCTAACATTTTTACTAGCAAACAAGCTATATCTGTTTTCCATTTCTTGTACTGCCCATGCCAATGCTCCTGCTGCTTTTTTAGGATCTGTGACAACAGGAATTAGTAAATGTGGTATTCCATTATAAACAGATAATTCTACCACTTTTGGGTCTACCATTACTAATTTTACTTCACTAGGTTTTGCTTTATATATTATACTTGCTATTAATGTATTTATACATACACTTTTACCTGAACCTGTAGCTCCCGCTATTAATACATGTGGCATTTTTGCTATATCTGTTACAACTTCTTCTCCTGCCACGTCTTTTCCTAATGCAAACGCAAGCTTTGACTTATGTTCTATAAATTTAGAACAATCAATTATATCTCTTAAATGTACTATTTCGTTTTCCTTATTAGGAATTTCTATTCCAACAGCTTGCTTTCCTGGTATTGGTGCTTCTATCCTTATTGTTTCTGCTGCTAGATTTAATGCTATATCATCTGCCAAATTAGCTATTTTGCTTACTCTTACACCTTCGGCTGGTTTTAACTCATATCTTGTTATTGCAGGTCCAACTGAAACATTTTCTACCTTCGCTGAAACGCCAAAACTATATAATGTTTTTTGCAATTTTGCTGCTGTATCTGTTACTGCCTTTTTTCCACCTTTTACAGATTTTTTTTCTCCCTCGCTTAATAGCTGTACTGGTGGAAATTCATAATGCTCATCCTCTACTGTTAGTGCATGTTCTAATTGTAAAACTTCCTTTACCTTCTCTTGTTTTTGTTCTTGTTCTTTCTTAAATAAGTTTTCTTCTATATATCCTTCTGATGCTTTCTTTTTACTGCTTTCACCATCATCATTTAAGTTTATTGTTATTTGGTCATCTAATTCAAGAGCAGCTCTTCTCTGTTCTTCTTTTTCTCTTAATCTTTTTTCTCTTCTTGTTTCTTTTTTATCTTCATTTTCTTCTACTTTCATTACTGTTGGTTTTTTTCTTTCTTCCTTAATTCTCTCCTTTTCTTCTGCCAGTTTTCTTTCTTCTCTTTCAGCTAATCTCACTCTTATTTCTTCTATTGGATTAATATTAAATATTAAAATTATCAATATTAATTCCACACCTAAAACTAGTATTGATGCACCTACTTTTCCCAATAATTTTGTTAATGGTATTGCACCTATTGCGCCTATTACTCCCCCTACTTTATCATCCGTTTTTCCTTGTTCATATGCGCGAGTTACTGTGTCTAAAAATCCATTAGAGAACTGTTCTACATCTTTAGGTAAATATACTATGTGCATAAAAATTGCAACACATACTAATAGCAATGCATATTGAAATAATTTAATATATGCATCTTCTTTTTTATTACATAATTTATATATTGCTATCAAGAATGTTCCTATTGGGACAATATATTTTATAAATCCCATAACTCCACTCAATATTGAACTTATTTGCTGTCCCATTATTCCAGATTGATTATATATAAGCACACCTAAAAGTACACTAAATATCACCATTGTTATTATTGATATGTTTGCATTATCCCTTTTCTTTTTCCTTCCTCTTTTTGCCAAATCTATCTCACTCCTATTTTTTCATTTTATATGAACTAAAAAATCAGAAGCCGGAAATCAATTTACATTGATTTTAATCTTAAACCCCCGACTTCTGATTTCCGAATTTTCTTATTTAAGTTCTTTCCTATTGTTTCTTATTACTTTTAAAGCATCTTCCAAAGCAACTTCTATACCTGATAGTACATTGTCAGCATATTCTTTAGTTCCTTTTGAAATTTCTCTAGACATCTCATTTGCAGTTTCTATAATTTCAACTTTTTTCTCATATGCCTTCCTTGTTATTTCGTGTTCATCTATCATCGAAATAATTCTATTTTCTGCTTCTTTTATTATATCATCTGCTTCATTTTGAGCTTGTACCAATATTTTTTGTCTCTCTTCTTTTACCCATTTTGCCTGTTTTAATTCATCTGGCAATTTTAATCTTATTTCCTTAATAATATCCAAGACTTCTTCTTTATCTACTATACATTTGCTAGAAAAGGGCATATTTCTACTTTTTTCCAATATATCTTCCAATGTTTCTAATAAAGTAAATATCTCCATTTCTCTACTCCTTTCGCTTTAAAAATATAAGATTTGCTCTCCCATATTTTCTTATATCAAATATTTCTGCTTCTATTTGAGTTAAGTTTTTTAACTCTCTTTCTTTTTCATCGGTTTCTATGATTATTACTCCATCTTTTTTTAATAAATTTAAAAATAATATTTTTTCTGTTGCTTTTACTGCAATATCTGCCTTATATGGTGGATCAATATATATTAAATCAAATCTAATCTTATCATCATATAATTGTTTCAGACATTTTTCATAATCCTTATTTAATACAATTGCTTTATCTTTTAATCTTGTTTTAATTAAATTTTCATATACCATTTTTGTTGCTTGATGCGATTTCTCACAAAAATAGGCTTTTTCTGCTCCTCTGCTTATACACTCTATGCCTATTGCACCACTGCCAGCAAACAAGTCTAAAACAATAGCATCTTCCAATTTGTTTTGAATTATATTAAACAATGACTCTTTCACTCTATCTAAAGTTGGTCTTGTTTCTATACTATCTATTGAATTTATTTTTGTTCCTCTTGCTGTTCCACTTATTACTCTCATAGCACCTCTACGATTTTACATATATATTTTATCTTTTATATACAATATGTCAATAATAATAATATAATTGTAATATACATTTAATAGTTTTGTAATATATTGGAATACTGTAATTCAATTGTATTATATAACAAAGTATAAAAAAATGTCAATGGCATTGCAATTTTCCATTGACATATATAATTTAAAATAATTTTAAAAATTTTATTTTGTTATTGATAAAATTTTATATTTTATTACTCCAGCTGGTGCTTGTGCTTCTACTATTTGGTTCTTTTTAGCTCCTATTAAAGCTTTTCCAATTGGTGATTCGTTTGAAATTTTATTTTGTGATAGGTCAACTTCCGTAGATCCTACTATTGTATAAGTAAGTTCTTCATCAAATTCCATATCTAATATTTTTACAGTATTTCCAACTTGTACGGTTTTAGTATCTATTTCTGATTCATCTATAATTTTTGCATATCTAATTTTATTTTCTAATTCTGCTATTTTAGCTTCATTTGCTGCTTGTGCACCTTTTGCCTCATCATATTCAGAATTCTCAGACAAATCTCCAAATCCTAAAGCTACCTTTATTCTATCTGCTATTTCGCCTCTTTTTTCTGTAACTAAATATTCTAATTCTTTTTCTAGCTTTTCATATCCTTCTTGAGTTAATAAAACTTCTTTTTCTTCCATTTTTGTCAACCTCCTTTTCTACATGAAGTCTATACTGTTTTCACAGTATGATATATACTAATCCAAATTTAAAGTTTTGTCAAGGAATTCTTTTAAATTCCTCTTGTGAAATTATCCCTTTATCCCCTATTAGATTAAGAATATGTATATTGTCTTCTTTTATTCTGTCTTTTATTCTTGCTAGCTCTTGTTTTTGATTTACTAAGCTCATATATAGTATATTTTTATTTATTTTTTCCATCATCCTTCCAAAATGTTCTATTAGTTCATCTGGAATTTGTATATTCACATTATTTATGCTTATTCCTTCAAATGCCATACTTTCCATTTTCACTTTTTGTTCAATATTAATTAATATTGCTGTTCTGTTTATATTATATTTTTCTATTTCTCCTATGCCATAATCAAAATTCACTATATATTTCGCTCTTCTCAAACTTTTTCTTTTATTATTAGATAAATATATTGTTGTTTCTTCTTCAAATATATTTTCTACAATTTTTTGAAACTTACTAAGTTCTTCCGTTATTATATTGGTAGTTTTAAATTTCTCCGATAGCGTTTTTATATTTTCTAAATATATATCTTCATCTTTGTTTATCAAAAAGTATATATCCTCTTGTTCCATTTTTTTCCCTTGAATTTCAAATATATATTCTAATATTTCCAATATCAAATATTTAATTATATCTTTTTCATCTATTAGGATTTTTTTATCTACGTATTGTTGTATTTCTTCTTCACATGCTACCTGTTTTATATTATCTTTTTTTATTAATTTTCTTAATTTTTCTACACATCTTCTATTTAAGTTACTTATTTCATATATATAATATTCTTTAAACTTTGTAGTAATTATTATATTTAATTTTTTTTCCCACCATCTTGCTCTATTAGATAAAAAAATATATCCTACCATTTTTCACTCTTTCTCGTCCTTTATATATTAAAAAATAAATCTTAAAATTAATAATTTTAAGATTTATTTTAATATTATATTATCTTTTTGCTAATTTATTCCTAATTTTTCAGAAATCATCTTCCATATTGCCTCTGTTTCCATATCCTTTTGCCAATATGCTGCTCCTGCTAAATTATATTTGTCTATTAAAGAAATTTTTTCACTTAACGATTTTTCGTCTTCTAGCCACACCTTATAATTAGCTCCATTTTTTTCATATTCCACATAATACTGTTTTAATTCGTCATCCCATTTCTTTATTACATTATCAGGAATTACGCTTTGTATATTTTTAATTGCTATAGCAAAGTTGTCTAAGTCGCCACCCTTTTCTTTCCATAATCTTGTATAAAAAGGTAATGCTAATATTAGTTTTTCGCTACTAACTTCTTCCTGTGTCCCCACAAATTTATTTACATTTGTTTCTATCCAATCATACCCTGAATTTGTTCCAACTTTTTCTGAAGAACCTCCATGTTGATCATAGGCCATAAATATTATATAGTCAGCCTTTTTTCCTATTATGTGTCGATTATAACATAAAGACCAGTTTGGCGAACCATCTGGAGCTGTAACATCAACAGATAATACTGCTCCTATTTCTTTTAACCTTGGTGCTAATTCTATTATAAATCTAGAAAATAAATCTTTATCTTGCATAAACATATACTCAAAATCAATGTTAATTCCATCTAAGTTATATTTTTTTACTAAGCTAATTATATTTCCTATTAATATTTGTCTTAACTTATAGTCATTCATTATATCTGAGGTTGTTTGTATATAAGTATTGTTTGAAATGCTTGGCCAAACCTTATATCCATTCAAATGTGCCCATTTTATATATTGAGTTCCATCATTTCCCACATTTTCATCAATTCTTCCTTTTCCTTCATCTGTCAAGGTGAAAAATGTTGGAGATACAACATTTACGCCTTTTATTTTTGTGCCTGTTCTGTCCGGCGCTGAACCATATTCCGAAAAATAGTCCCACACTAAACTTACTTTTCCTTCTATTTGTTTTTGGTTTTGTTGTGCATTTCTTGATACAACAATATTTTGATTACTTTTTTCTTTTATATATCCTAAATTTCCATTTGACGTTCTTACCTTAATCCAGCCATTTTCTCTTGACACAACTATCAATTGTTCTGTTTTTTTAATTTTTTCTAATGTTTTAGAAAAAAATGTTGGTTTATATTTTATATTTTCATTTTTTGTGCATTCTAATTTTTTTTGCTCTCTATCTAAGGATTCAATTACAACTTTATTTGTTTCGCTTACATATTCCACGCTTATGTTATAGACCTCTTGTAATTCAGATATTGGAATAAGATATGCATCAGTCGTCTCAATTGTAGGACTTTTTATTATTTGCTCTTTTCCATTTATTTCGATTTTTTTGCTATCAATACCTAATACAGCAATTTTATTTTCTGCTGTTGTAATTATCTGATTATATTTTTCATCAAAATAAATATATTCATCAAAAAAGTTTTGCATATCTGATTTTGAAAGATATATTACATTGTTATCATCTATATATACATCTTTTTTTAAGCTCGTTGTAACATTACTATTATTAATAATTAAGTTAGTTCTGTCTTTTATTTCATCTCTTATATAATTAGGTGCTATTTTTAGTATTGCTATTGCAATCATCAACAATACTAAAACTACTATAATTTTTATCACATTTTTTTTCATCTATTTTTCTCCTCATTTTATATATTAATATCTAAGTTATCACATAAAAATTAATTATTCAAGATTTTCTGTTTATTTTTGTATATTTTATTTCTTTTTAGGAAAATATATAAATAAGTTTATAGGTAAATACAACTTAAAAACCTAAATTTTTAATAAAGGATGAATTTTATGCAACCTATAGATACAAAACAAGCTTATAGTAATTATGTAAATAAAAAATCACCTAATTCGCCCATTCTTAAGAATTGTCTTAACGCATTTTGGGTTGGTGGATTAATTTGCTCCCTTGGACAATTGATATTATCTTTTTGTCAATACAAAGGTTTTGATGAAAAAGCCTCTGGTACAATTGTTTCCATTATCTTAATTGGATTATCTGCACTTTTAACAAGTTTAAATATTTTTAACAAAATTGGTAAATTTGCCGGAGCAGGTTCTCTTGTTCCTATTACTGGTTTTGCAAATTCAATTGTAGCCCCATCAATAGAATATAAATCTGAAGGATATATAATGGGAGTTGGAGGAAAAATGTTTACAGTTGCAGGTCCAGTTCTTGTATTTGGAATATCTACTTCTGTAATAATTGGTATTATTGCCACTTTCTTTTTTTAAAAAATGGAACAATTAGGGACTGTCCCTAGTTGAGAAAATGGAGGTTTTATGAAAAAAATCGGAAGTCAAACTATTCAATTTATTAATACTCCAACTATTTTGGAGACTTCTAGCATTGTTGGTCCTAAAGAATCGCAAGGTCCTCTTGCTAGTTATTTTGACCAATGTTTAGAAGATGAGTTTTGGGGTGAAGATACATGGGAAAAAGCAGAAAGTAAAATAATAAAGGAAAATGTTAATTCTGTAATTTTAAAATCTGGAATTCCTGCAACTAATATTGATTTTTGTTTTGCTGGTGATTTACTAAATCAATGTATTTCTTCTAGCTTTGGACTTAGGGAATTAAATATGCCCTTTTTTGGTGTTTTTGGCGCTTGTTCAACTTTTGTTGAAAGTATGTGCTTGGGAAGTGTATTTATTGCTAGTGGTGCTGCTTCTAACGTTCTTTGTGCTACTTCTAGCCACTTTTGTAGTGCCGAAAAACAGTTTCGTTTCCCTTTGGAATTAGGAAACCAACGCCCACCTACTTCTCAGTGGACTGTTACCGGCTCTGGTGCTGCTGTTTTATCTTCCAATGGCATTGGTCCTAAAATTACTTATATAACACCTCGGAAAAATTGTTGATATGGGAATCAAAGATGCTAATAACATGGGAGCAGCTATGGCACCTGCCACGCTTATTTAGACACAAATTTTTATACTTTTTAAATCGCTTTTGATATAAGCGTTAATTCTTCGTTCATTTGAATATACTCTAACATTCTTTCATACTCATCTGTAAATTTAAATTTTATAGTAATATCTCCACCCTCGTGTACATATATACAATCAATTAATTCAATTACTATTTCTCTAGTAAGTTTAGTTATATTCTTTTTCTTTTTTAAGTTCTCTATCCAAATATTATCACCTAAAACTTGTTCTTTATATTTTTCTGTTTCTCTTTCCAAGCATTCTATGTTTAAAGAAATATCTTGAATAATTTTTTCATAACTATTTTTATATTCTAGGTAATCGTCTTTAGATATATCTCCTAGTTTCCAATCTTCATATACAGACTTTTTTAATTTTTTGTATTTTTCTAGTTCTGTTTGTTTTGATTTTATCATTTGTTCTAGATTATTATTGCAAAGCGTTCTTCTTTCAGATTGATTAATTTTTTTAATCATATTTTCCATTTCTATTGCAACATCAATTTGCATTTTTATTGATTCTAAAACAGCTTTCTCTAAATAATCACTTCTTATTGTGTGCTTTGTACAAATTTGTGTTGATTTTTTTCTATAAGTATTACATACATAATAATAGTATGTTTTTAATTTATTATTTGTAGATTTCTTGTTCATGGCTCTTTTACAATCTGCACACCTAATATATCCTGCAAATATTGAAACCTCACCTGTACCATCATTTTTTATTCTAGTATCTCTATTTATTATATCTTGTACCTTTTCAAAGGTTTCTTTATCAATAATTGCTTCGTGATTATTTTCAGCAACAATCCAATCTTCTTTTGGTACATCAACTAATTTATGGACTTTATAGCTTAACATTTTCTTTTTACCTTGTATTAGAGTTCCTGTATACATCTCATTTCTCAATATATGAGCTATAGTAGTATCACACCATAGACTATTACCTTTCATATTACAAGCATTAACATAGTTCTTTTTCAAAACTTGTTGTTTATATGCTGTTGGATTAAGAATTCCCCTATCATTTAATATTTTTGTAATTGTTGCTCTTCCTTTGCCCTCTAAAAACAATTTATAAATTAATCTTACTACTTCTGCTGGTTCCTCATCTATAATTAATTTATATTTATCTTTTGGATCTTTGATATAACCGATAAATAGGAAATGACCCTAGATATTGTCCATTTTTCTTTCTAGCATTATTTGCTAGAATTATTTTATTTGATATATCCCTACAATATTCATCGTTAATCAAATTTTTAAAAGGAACAAGTATACTGTTTACGGAAGCTGGTTTTGAATAACTATCAATTTCCTCTGCTTTTGTTACAAATCTAATATTAAATAATGGAAATATTTGTTCAATATAATTTCCAACTTCAATATAATTTCTTCCAAGTCTTGATAAGTCTTTTGTAATAATCATATTAATACGATTATCTTTCATATCTCTTAATAATCTTTGAAAGCTAGGTCTATTAAAATCTGTTCCAGAAAAGCCATCATCAATGTAAGTATCATATACTACAAATTCATCTTCACTATTCTGTGCTAAATCCATTATTAAATCATCCAATATTTTATCTTGACTAACTACACTATTACTCTCATCTTTGTCGTCACCATCTTCTTTAGATAGTCTAATATATTTACCTATATGCCATACTTTCTTAAATCTTTTAAATGTCTCATTTTTTGAAAATAACACATCAGTGTTTTCATACTTACTTTTTCTAGGCACTAATCCTCCTTTCCTATAAAGTCATATTTGTTGACAATTATATTTTAACATATATTTATAGTGGATTCAAATCAAATCCACTATATTTCTTAAATTCTTGTTCTATTCATAATCAAATTTTCAATGCATTGATTAATGTTTAATCCTTTGTCTGAATATTCAAATTTTACCTTTAATCCATCTACCATAAAAACATATGGATTTTTAACTTTTTTTAAAAATCCAATCATTCTATCCTTTTTAGGCATATTTATATCAACATTTATTTCTTCAATATTATCTATATCTTTTTCTTGTATATAATTTAGATTACTATTTTTCCCTAGTTGTAGTTTGGTCTTTAATTTGGCGTATTCATCCATCAATAACCTCCTATATTTAATTTTCAATGTTCTACACATATTTTGTGCATTTTTCCATATTTTATACAATAGCATTTTATATTTTCCAACTAATCTTTTTTGGTACATCATATCCGACATTTATTCCTTTTCTTAATACATAACTTTTACTTTTTTCATTATATTTATAGATTGATGGATTCCAATCTCTAAAAGCTCTATTACTTATTGGCTTTTTCCCACCAGACAATTCTCTACTTGCCTGTTCGTGAGCTTGTTTTAATATTGCATAGTCCACATCTACACTCTTATTCCTTCTTGTTGTAGTTATATATTGTTTTGTATATTCAACATTCTTTTTTCTATTTATTTGTTTTCTTATTTCTTTTTCTTGTAAGTACCTTTCATCTTTTTGTAAAACTTGAGTAACTGCACTTTTTGATATTCCAAGTTTTTTTGAAATATCGATTGCTCTTAATTTTTCTATGAAATACATTTTTATAATTATATCTTTATTTTTGTTCATACACTTTAAAATTTCCTTACTTAACTTTTTACTAACAACTTTTGAATATGAAGAAACTAATAGAGCTAAATATAACTCTACTTAATTTCTAAATCTTTCATAGCTTTTTTGAATTCTTTTTTACTCATTTTGCTTAAAGGTTTTACTTTTTTATATCTCCTCTTCTTTTTATGTATTAAGTATTTTATTATTGTAAAGGAGATAATCAGTAAGATAATTAAAATTACATACCACATTACTTTTTCCCCTTTGCAATAATATTTGCCAGTATTCTAACTTCTGCTGTTCCAAATTTTGAATATAACATTTTTATTTCCTTTTGTAATTCTTTTGCATTTACTTCGGTAGCACTATGTTGTAATGTGTGAACAGCCAGTTGTGCATAGGCAATTGCTGAATCAATATCCATAAGCTCTTGCATTTTTGACTCCATATTGGTCACCTCCTTTTTTTATCTACCCATATGAAGTCAAAAATTTTTGTCGATGTTGCAAATTTTGAAAAATTTTTTATTTTTTTCGATTTTTTGAAAGTTCTTTAAATATAACAATCATAATTTCTTGGTATAGATCCTCATCAAATTTAAAATTTATTTTTGATCTACTTAATATTAAAGGCTTATACTCTTCTATTATTTTTAAAATTTCCTCATCTGATAAACTAAAATCATTAAACATTTCTTTTTCCTCCTATAAGATATTTCATTATTTTGTCTAGTGCTGTTGCCTTAATCCTCCATATAGTAGTTCTTTCTAAATTCATTTCCATTGCAATCACATTAATACTTTTATTTTCTTTATACAAAGAAAAAAGCACCATCTTCTCTCTCAAAGATAATGCTTTTATTGCATAATACAATTTACTATCGGAAATAACTTTTTCAAATTCAACTGCAGATTTAATCTCATTCTCACATTTATTAATAATTATATCAAGCACAGATTCTCCTTCTATTTCTTCTACTTCTTCCATACTCACACATTGATTATTATTATAACAATAGTTATCCTATATATATCTCTTTCTTGCATTTACAACAATGCTTTTCAAATATGCTATTTCTTCTTTAGATAATCCTTCTACTAAATAATTCTTCCTTTCCATAAACATTCTCCAATCATTAAAATTGAACAATGTCCAAAACAAAGGAAGTTATATTCCGTTGTTATACTATTTACTTAATAAAAGTTCTACCCATCCATAATAAAAAATCCTCCTATTGGAAAACTTCCAAAAATAAAGGTATGTGTTGGTTATAACTATAATGGAAAAGTTACAACAGACTTTACAACCAATGTTGATTTCTTATCAAATTCAACTGCTGTTTATGAAGAGTTTGATGGAAACTTTGGTGACATTAGCCACTGTAAAACAAGAAAAGAACTTCCTGAAAATGCACAAAATACTTAAATAGAATTGAAGAGTTCATTGGTATTCCAATTAAATTTATTGGAACTGGTGCTGCAAGAGAAGCTATGATTATTGAATAAATATTTTAAAGCAGGTATTTTAAAATACCTGCTTTTAATATGTGTTATAAATGAAGTTTCCACATCAAAAACGCCGATGTTATGTAACGCTAACATCGGCGTCGAATTATTGAAAACTATTCAATAATTCTAAGAGGTTTACTTCGTAGGCTTCCATTCAGATCTATCACTCCGAATACGGTAGTGACCATCACCTGTCCGATAGCCCACATTCTGGTTGTTCACATACACATCTCCATCGTGGGGATGAAAACTGACAGTGTTACCATCAATTTTCAATTCACTTCCAGAAACATAACCTACGCGCTCATTGTTCCGGTAAACATCTCCTCTGCGGATTTCGTAAGTGTTGTTACCGTTAGTCCACTTATTCGACATTGAAGTTTCCTCCATATCATAAAATTTAGTAGATTAACAACCTACTAGCATATTAATATTAACATAGTTTCACTTATTTGTCAACATTTATTTATAAATTTCTAAAATTTCTAAAATCTGTTGATTTTTGTTTAAATTTGCTTTATAATTATATTTGGTGATTTTTATGCAAACTATTGAGCTTGATAATAATTATGTTGTACAAGTAGTTGAAAATGATGATTTATGTCCTGAGGTTGATGATATACAATTAATAAATTGGAAAGATATAAAACAGAAAAAAAATTTAACTGTTAAGGTTGACTTTTCTTCTTTTAGTGCTTGTGATTACAAAAAGCTATTAAGAAAATTTTATTGTTTGAAAAAGAAGACATATAGATATCATCTAAGTTTCGGTATAGAGAATGGCGATAACCATGTAGTTGCTTTTTTATATAATTTCAATCAAAGTAACCAACATCACATTGATTTTATTAATTGTTTAAATGCCACTTTATATAATAATAAAGTTGACATGTATAATTATATATATGATGAAGTTTGTGAATTTTTAGATAAACAATTTTTAGAAAGAAATTTATGCGATTTTAAGGATGATAGATGTGCATATAAAAGAGGAACTTCTTGTACAGTTGGGTGTTGTAGACATTTTAAGATTAAATTACTTCCTTTAACAAAATTAGTAACATGCGAATATTTGAAAAAAAAATCTTGCACAGCAAAATGTATTTCCTGTAAGCTTTTTACTTGTGACTATTTACAAAAAAATGGAGTAAAATTCAAAATAAAAGATATTCCGTTGTTAGATACCTTTTTTAGCCCAATACAAAAATATTTTATTAAGTATAAAGTTTTTACTCCAAAAGAAAAAATTATAAAATTAATTTGTTTTTTTTAAATTTAAAATTTTACTAAGACCACTTGTTTTTTTTTAATAAATTTATGTTATTATTAATTATGAAAAAGGGGTGGTTCTTTTATGCCATCGAGAGCTAAGAGTAAAAAGTTTATTAAGAATTTAAAAAGATTTAGAAGCGCTAAATTTAATTATGCTAAATTTGTTAAAGATTATTATATAGAAAAAGGGGAAGCTTATATTTCTGCTAAAGTTACTTCTATTGATGATGTTATTTCTAAGTATTCTACAAAAGGTTATGAATGGATTAACCCTGATTTTGCAAGCTATATAGAGGAAAGTGCTTATTATATTCCTATTGAAGAGAGAATTATTATTGAAATTTGTGGTGGTAATTTTTCTGAGGAAGAACAGGCTTTAATCACTAAAGTTTTAAAAGATTATTTTGGTCTAAAACTCGGAGATAAATATTTGGATTTAGATATTAATAAACATAAATCTTTCGTTCTATTTTTATTTGGTATAATAAGTCTTGGAATTTTTGCAGTTCTAAGTAGATTTTCTCTTATTACAGCATTAAATGAGGTTATTCTACTTCTATTCTGGTTCTTCCTTTGGGAGTATGCAGATTTGGGATGGATTGAGAGAAGTAATATCCAAATTGAAAGGCTTGAGGCAGGGCAACTTTCAACTGCTAAAATTGTTTTCTTAGATTAAAAAATCCCCTTAAATAAGGGATTTTTTTTATTTTATTTTTCTATAATAATCATAATCTAATATCATTGATGACATCTTAAATTTTTGATAAACTATTTGGCTCATTTATTCTACATAGTCAGGTTCTAAAGTCTCCCCTTCATTTGGAATAAATACATCTTGAACAGAGTTATATCTTCCCTTATCAGTTATAAAGTTTCTATCTGAGAATATTACTATAGGCTCTATATTGTTTGATAAAATATCCTTCCTCATTAATAACCTTGAATCATATTCAATTCCAAATAAATTTAATACTGTTGGCAAAACATCTAAGCTTGAACATACTTTTTCAATTTTAATAGGTTCTTCCATACTTGAATTCCATATTAGAAGTGGCGTATGGTGCTTTTCAAATGTATTGTCTCTTTTATATGTTGATAGTTCGTTTAATTCAGAAAGTGTCAAACCATAAGGGTAATGGTCTGGGCTTATTACAATTACTGTATCTTCGAGCTTTCCTGCAAATTCTAGTCTTCTTATTAGCTCTCCTATGGCTTTATCTAATTCAATTTGGCATGCAAGGTATGATTTTGCTTTGTGTGAATATTGTAGATTTTTTACTGCTTCCCAGTTTTTTGATGCCATGCAATTTCCATTCGTTGTATAATTTAAGTGCCCGCTCACAGTCATATAATATGCTAAAAATTTTTCAATATCAATAATTTCTTTGTTCTGCACAATCTTTCCACCACAAAACTCTCCTTCTCCAAATTCAATATTTTCTAGTCTTTCTAATGATTGAATTCTTCTTTTTATTTTTCTAATTCTTGCTCCAATATTTTGTAATTGCCAAGTTGAATGATTTTCATCTGCCTTTATAAGTTCTCTTTGCTTTTCCAAGTATTCTAATTTATCTTTTAGTTTTTCAATTGCATTTGGATCATCATTATAAATTACTTGAGTGTTTTCTATATTTTTAGCTTTATCTTCATAATATTTACTTTTGCTGTCTTCTTTAATAGAATTCCTTATATCATTATGAGCCTTCTCTATTAGTCTTCTATGTTTCTTTTCTGAATGATCTCCTACTAATATTGGTTGTCCGTGGTGTAATTGCTAAAATTCTATTTGCATTTGAATTCATATACTGCTGTGATTTTTCTTTTGCTTTTTGTGCCATTTGTTCATATCTTAATCTTCGTTCTTCTTTTCTTTCTTCATAGTCTGATCTTCCTCCCATTTTTTATCACTCTCCCTTCCTAAAATTAAACAACAATGTAAAAATAGTGTTATTGTTCCTCCAAACATTGCACCACCAATAAATGTCAATAAATACATATCATCTTTTCCTTTCCAATAAAAAAAGACTTCTGTAAGTTGTGTGATAGTTTAACTCTTCTTCACTCTTCTTACAAGTCTTATTCAAATTCTTCCTCTTTTTCTATATTTTGTTGATATTTTGCTACTCCTAATGGATCATATTCTTTTAATTTTTCTACATCAAAAACAACCATATCATACATTCCCATATTATAATTGACTGTAGCTATTACTTCTTTAATAATCCCTTTTTTAATCAGAGCATTTTCAAGTCCTAAATCTTTATTAATAGGTTGTATAAAACCTTCGTTTTCATCTATTGAATACCCTGATAAATTAATCGTAATATTTCCATATAATTCATCTTTTGTATAAGCTATTATTGCTATATTTCCGTTGTTTCTATATTGTCCCACTTCTAGAAACAATTCTTCATTTTTAAATTTCAAAGACTTTCTATCCATATTTATCTCACTTATATTTCAATTTTCTCATATTTGTCGTAATTCTTCCCAACTAAATTCTTCTCTTCCGAAATGACCATAATTTGTAGTTCTAGCATATATAGGCTTTTTCAAATCCAAATACTTTATTATTCCATTAGGTGTTAAATCAAATGCTTCTTTTATTATCTTAATAATATCGCATTCTGGAAGTTTATTTGTACCAAAGCAATCAATGTATAATGAAAGTGGCTTTGCTATTCCAATACCATATGATGCTTGAATTTCGCACTTTCTTGCTAAACCATTAGCAACAATATTTTTTGTTATATGTCTTAACATATATGCAACAGATCTATCAACTTTTGTTGCATCTTTCCCTGAAAAAGCTCCTCCACCGTGATGAGCATAACCTCCATAAGTATCAACTATAATTTTTCTACCTGTAAGTCCAGTATCTGCAACTGCACCACCAATAATAAATTTCCCTGTTGGATTTATTAGGAATTTTGTTTGATAATCAATCATGTCTTCATCAACTGTTGGTTTTATTACTTTTTCTATAATATCATTTTCTAACTCCTCAATAGCAATATCTTCTTGATGTTGGGTTGAAACTAATATCGTATCAATTCGCAATGGGAAGTCATTTATATATTCTACTGTTACTTGTACTTTCCCATCTGACCTTAAGTATGGAATAATGCCTTCTTTTCTAACTTTTGTTAATTGCATTGCTAACTTGTGAGCTGTATCTATTGCATAAGGCATTAGATTTTCTGTTTCTAAACAAGCATATCCGAACATTATTCCTTGATCACCTGCACCTCCAGTATCAACTCCAATTGCTATATCTCCACTTTGTTTTGTTAGGTTGATATCTATGTCACAAGTTCTGTAATCCATATTATATCTAGCATCATCATAACCTACTTCTTTTAATTTCTCCCTTACAATGCTTTCAACATCTAAAATTGCATTTGATGTTATTTGTCCTGCTACTGTTACCTTTCCGTTAGAAATAAAAGTCTCAACAGCAACTCTTGAATTTTCATCTTGTTCTAAACAAGCATCTAAAATACTATCAGAAATCAAGTCACACACTTTATCAGGATGCCCCTCTGTTACACTTTCTGATGTCAAAAAATATCTTTTATAATTCATTTTATAATTCTTCCTTTCTTTCGCACCACAATCGATTCTGTGGCTTTTAAAATACTAGTATGGAATACTATCCCAATTAAATTCTTTCATTCTATATTTTTTTACTTCTCTTGTATAAATCATAAATACCTTTTCTTTACTAAATTTTGTAAGATATTTAAAAAAAGATAATAGCTCTTGTATTATCTTTTGCTTATATTTAGTTCCTATATCTGAATATTCCAAATATTCATTATCTACATAGA